>Ga0209611_10003532_pt1 | contig 27028 bp, 21 predicted proteins | sample S1TSphgellanicum_3_FD_187693 | JGI IMG/M metagenome (GOLD analysis project Ga0209611, IMG submission 187693) | Host-associated microbial communities from peat moss isolated from Minnesota, USA - S1T2_Fc - Sphagnum magellanicum MG (SPAdes) (version 2) | ecosystem: Host-associated > Plants > Peat...
TTTTTTTGGATTTGTTTTTTCGGATTTTTCTCCCCTTCTCTTAAATTAACAAAAATGAAGAAACAACATAAAAAATAAAAAATAAAAAATGGGCAGAAAAATCTAAGGCTACGTATTTGCTTCTATTTTTATCTTTTTTTTTTGGATTTATTTTTTCGGAAAAATCTAAGGCTACATATTTGCTTCATTTTTTATCTTTTTTTTTCTGGATGACGTCTGGCCAGCAGCTCTGGGGAGCATTCACAACAACCGTGCAGGAGGAGAGGTTGCTTCCGGTCCAAAGAAGGCCGTCGTAGAAGCAACAACACATTCGTCTTCATTCTTGCATTCTCTACATGTGTGAAGGCGGACACAAAAGCAAAGACAGAGACGTTCTTGGAAGTTGCATTCTCTGCATGTGTGGAGGGGGACACGAAAGCAAAGACAGAGATGTTCTTGGAAGTTTGGAATGTGGGAAGGGAATATTAATGTAGAAAATGTTTGCACTGCAAGAAGTGCCAGGTGAAGAAATGCTCCAAGAAGCACGATCCACACGCTAGGAGAAAGCGAACGAGAACAACAGATGCCTCACAGCAGCACAAGAGAGTTGTAGCAAGCAATGTTGTGTGTTAGGCGCTTTGGGAAGCAGATCATTGCAGCGTTTTTCCTTTCACTTAGTCCGTCCGTCCGTCCGTCTGTGACAGGGCGTTCTGACCCATTAACGGTCTCTGTGATGCCGATTCTGCAACCCCCCAAAAATGAACCGGTCAACAGGTTTGTTCAATTCGGTAGACAGATTTTTCAAGAAACTTTCTCTTTGAATTGCTACAAGTCCCGAAAGTGTAAGCATTCTTAGTTTCGAGATTCAAAAAACTCTAACTGTCCTACGACTTGAAAACCTAAAACCTTGAGATGAAATGTCTACAACATGGAAGGTTTAATGTAATTGTCTTATGATAGGTGGAGGGTTAAAATCAATTGTTATTAGCTTTTTCCAAAATAAAACAATTCCATGCCAATGAAGATGCATTTGATGTAGTCATTGTCTATCCAATGATCGACCACATATGATTTCAAGCTTTTTTTATCTTTTCAATTTTATCCTTTGTACTAAGAGCAAGCCTAAAAATTTGATGATAATTAGCCAAAAGCAAAATGATTTTGCACTAATGTATATGATGGCCTTTCAACAACAATTGATTTATTATTATTTAGGGATATTATTAATATTATTTCCAACTAATATGGTTTAGCAAATATGGTATTATGAACACCAAAAATATTCAAAGAGCTAAAACATTATTAATGTAATCCCAATGATAATTACTAGCTACATCACTATGTGACGCAAAGGCCTGTGCCCGGCTCACAAACCAAGAGCGGCAGCAGCAGCGAGATTGCGATCGCGAGCAGCACGCAGAGGCCCGTGCCCGGCTCACAGACCAGGAGCGGCAGCAGGAGTGGCGTCGCAACCGCGAGCAGCACCGGCAGGCACGAGGTCAGCAAGATTTGCACACAGCAGCCTGCGTCCCCCTTTCAGAATTTGATGAGGCCACTGTTCCGGTGCTTGACATAGGGGGTAGGACAACTGAGTGCTAACATTGTCAAGCTATGATTTGGCCTAATGAGGCTTCCCAGGGACACGCAGACCTTTGTTGTGCTAAAGGCAGATCTTGCAGCTGTGAGGCCCTTTTCCCCATTCCTCCTCCTCGACCATTACGGGACCTGCTCACTTTTGAGCCTGCCCCTGGTGCATGCCTCCCCCTTGCCACTGTATCTTTTCGCAAGCACATCCGGAAATACAATTCCTCCTTGTAGATGGCCTCCTCTGGCATTAACATCTAGTCACTCGCAGATGGGGTAAGTGATTGCCATAAGGGGCGCTGTGCATCATTTGCTGGGGCCATTGGCACCTCCTCAAGGGAGCCCCCACCAGTTTGCCCAGTTGTATATCATAGACAATGTGTATGCTCAGGCTGTTGCCCGTTTTGTTGCTTTGGGTCAAGGCAACGTAGACCTGAACCGTCGCACTTTACAGGAGCTATAACATATGCTTTTGGGGAGCAATGTCTATGTTCAACGCTTTGTGCAGGCCATGGATTTGCCCCCTCAAGACTTGGCTAACTATGAAATTCTCATTTGTGTTTATGGTAGCGTTAACCGGTGCCGCTACAATGCCCCCACATGCAGCAAGGTGGCCGGCCTGATGCCTGGTGAGTGAATGGGGTGGTTGCATGTCTACTTTTTGGTGCCCCATTTTGTGTTGTTTTCGATGGTGTTGGCTGTCCTAATTGTTATGTTCCTCGATAACACGTTCCTTCCATCATCTAAGCAACTGTCCCAGCTGTGCCTGATTTGTCTTTCGTGTTATACGTGCTCATAGGCGACGGTGACCCTGAAGGTAGTAATCCACGAGACATCAGGGTGCGGGCTAGGGGCGAGGGGTTATGGAGGATTAGTGACGCTCACTATGCTTATGACCTTCTGCATTTTGTTTTGTTCCACCCACACGGAAAGCCCGGCTGGCACCCAAATATTACTAGTGCTACCCCTGTAGTTGTGGATGGGCTAAGCTCTGAGGACGAGCAATAGCAACCATCTGAAGATGAGCAGCAGCCTGATGTGGAGCTGGTAGTGGACCCTGGGCGTGGTGGAGGTAGGGGCAGGGGCCGTGGTAGAGGTAGGGGCCGAGGCAGAGGAGCTGCCATAGGGCGCATCGCTCGCAAGGTTATTGCCAGGGAATACGCGGCTTATTTCATGCATGATCGCAACCCTCCCACCAACAGCACGTTCACTTACAGTAAGAGGCTATATCAAGAATGGGTGGTTGACCAGTACTCTAAGGTTGAGGGGCAGCGACTGGGGTGGGTGCGCCTCAACCAGACCACCCTACGTGCTGACCAATATAAAGGAATGGTAGATGCCATGCAACAAGACGGGGCTAACACCACCAACTTTGGGCACATGGTGGTCCTTCTAGCCACTTTTGTTGGTAGCTGTCGCCACATGAACCAGCTCTACCAGGATTCCATGGCCTTTGTAAGAAAGTTTGGGAAACCTGACCTATTCATAACCATGACGTGCAACCCAAATTGGCCAGAGATTCTGCATGAGCTAAGGCTTGGGGAGGTAGCTAATGACCGCCTTGACTTGACATCCAGGGTGTTCAGCATGAAACTCAATGCCCTCCTTAAAGACCTTTTGCAGAATGGTGTTTTGGGCACTACGGTGGCCGACATCCATGTGGTAGAATGGTAGAAGCGAGGCGTGCCGCACAGTCACATTTTGATCATTCTACATAGCCAGGACTAACCGCATGACAACAACGAGTATGACCGGATCGTGTGTGCCGAGCTGCCAGACAAATCCACCCACCCCGAGCTTTATAACATTGTGACATCTCGCATGCTGCATGGGCCCTGTGGGGCCTTACATCCCTCATGTGCTTGCATGGTGAATGGGGCTTGTAGCAAGGGTTATCCCAAGACTTTCCAGCCCTAAACTAAGGACTCCACCGGCAGCTACCCAACCTACCGACGACGGGACGACGGTAGGACCTTCACCCACCCCACGTAAGTGCAGTTGTTAGAAATTTGGCAAGTGAGTTGTTATCTTGTGCACTTGAGCATAAGTGTATGTGTTTGAGTCTCCCTTGGAAACTCATTTCTTCCACATTTTGCGTCCTTTTTTCACATCATCATGCTTCAGGTGAAGTTTGGGACGCCAACGTGACTAACAAATTTTTGCTGCTGCCCCCTCCCCCTTGCAGCTCGGGCTTTCTCTTTGACAACCGTTGGGTCGTCCTGTACAACCCCTACCTGACCATGCGGTACAAATGCCACATCAATGTTGAAGTCTGTAGCTCCATCACGGCTGTGAAATACCTTTACAAGTATGTTTACAAAGGTCACGACCGTGTTTTAGCAGTGGTGCAACCGGAAGCTGGGGCTCTACCGGCTGTAGCACCTCAAGCGGCTGCAGGTGGGGCCGATGGGAACAATGTGCCTGCCGCCCGAGATGAAGTCCAAAATTACCTCGATGGGCGGTATGTTAGTGCCAGCGAAGCTTGCCATTGATTTTTTACCTTCGATTTGCACGGCATGCACCCCAATGTTTACCATTTGGCTGTTCATTTGCCTAATGAGTAGACCTCTTACTTTCTTGAGGGGACCACGGTTGGGGAAGCCATGATGCGCAATAATTCCACCACTTTGACTGGGTGGTGTGACTTCAACCGAAATGCCAAATCTGAATACGTGGCTGTAGTCACTTTAGTTCGCAATAACAACGACCCTGCACCGCCATTGCCTGTTGCGCTAAGCACACTGTACCCGGATTTTCCCGAAATTGTTGTGTGGAACAAATCCAAAAAGGCGTGGCACCTCCGAAAAAGGGCAATGGGGCGGCGGGGTGCAGGTCGAAACAATCATGTCACATTGGGAACTGTGGGGCGCATGTACTTTGTGCAACCCTCAAAGGGCGAGTGTTATTATCTACGAGTTTTGCTTACCCATGTTATAGGGGCCACATGCTTTGAGGACCTCAGAACTACCCACCGGCCCCACACCCTTACCATAGTTGTGCACCCCACTATTAGAGCTGCCTGCCTTGCACGTGGCTTGCTGCAAGATGATGCTAAATGGGACCAGTGCCTTTTAGAAGCTGCTGGCGTGCAACTCCCCAGAAGCTTGCAGCAGCTTTTTGACAGCCTGCTCATTTTCAACAACGTCAACAATCCTGGGTGATTGTGGGACAAGCATAAGGGAGCTTTTACGGAGGATTTCCTGCACCAAACACGCCAGCTGAGTGGTCAAAAGGCCTCCACATAGGAAGTGTATATTGTAAGCTTCCCTTTCATTGGGTTGTGATGGTATAAGTTGTGCTCTGTTGTCTTCTTTGAACTGCTGCCTGGAAACTCCTCCATGTGGTGCTCAACGAGCTGCTGGATCCTATTGCAGACCAGATTTCATTGGCAATTATAAGCATGAATAACTGTGCACTTATGGATTATAACCCCCCCCGCCCCTAATTGTGTCGCGCAGGTAACGCCCAACCGGCAACTGGACCAAGCCATCCTTGACCAAGGCTTGCGGGAAGTGGAACAGTTGCTGCAAGCCCAAGGGGGGAAAACCCTAGAGGATTTTGAGCTACCTATCCCTGCACAGCTGGCTGCCCCGTGGGACACTGCTATATCCGAGGAGCGGGCCAGATACAATGTGACGCGGCAAGTTCAGCGTCTTGTTCGAAATGTGCCTTTGCTAAATCAACACCAGCGCTACATTTATGCCGATGTCATTGACGCGGTCCATGACCCCAGGCCGGTGGACAAAACCTTTTTTGTTGATGGGCTAGGAGGGGTTGGCAAGACTTTCCTTTACGGGTGCCTACTCAGCAAGGTGCGCTCTACTTGTGACATAACATTATCAGTGGCATCTTTTGGCATTGCAGCCTTGCTTTTGGAGGGCAGCTGCACAGCTCACTCACGTTTCAAAATTCCCATAGCAGGCCTTTGTGGCTCCTTTATTTGCTATGTTCCCTTGAACAGTCCACAAATGGCCTTGATTCGGGTTGCATGCCTCATTGTGTGGGATGAGGCGCCCATGGCCCACAAGCATGTGTTTGAGGTTGTGAACCGCACGCTCCAACATGTTATGGGTGCTGTTAACCCTGTCTTAAAGGACATCCTTTTTGGGGGCAAGGTTGTTGTCATGGGAGGTGATTTTAGGCAACTATTACCTGTGGTTCCTCGGGGCACGAGAGGCCAGATTGTGGATGCCAGTCTCAAGAGGTCTGCAATCGTTTGGCACAGTGTTAAAGTGCGTCACTTGCATGAAAACATGCGTGTTCAAAGGCTTTTGGCACAGGGTGGAGCCATCGTTGCGGTCGATGCCCAACAACAACAAGCTTGGGTAGACTATTTGCAACGCATTGGGGAGGGCACAGAGCAAGTCTTTCCTGAGGTTGGGGAGGAGGCAATTTTGATCCCAGAAAACATGTGCTGCCAGGGTGACACCATTGATAGCCTGGTCGATGAAGTTTACGGTGACCTTGGCCGCTTCATAGATTTGTAGTCACACAATGAGCACATCATTTAGAGGGCCATTTTAACTCCACTGAGCGAGGATGTTGACAACATCAACACTGCCATCATGAATCGGTTTGACCTCACCACACTTGACGGCCCACCAGCATAGCGCCGCACGTACCAGAGCGCTGATTCTGTTGTGCAAGGCGAACAGAGAGGGGTTTACCCCACTAAGTTTCTAAACTCCCTCAGCATGTCAGGGGTGCCACCGCACACTTTGACCTTGTAGGAAGGATGCCCGATGATTTTGTTGCGGAATATGTCGGGTGGCCTTGCAAATGGCACTCAGCTTATTGTGGTCAAGCTGATGCTGCACATAATTGATGTTGAGATTGCCACATGACTAGACAAGGGTAGGCGCGTTTTCATTCCCCACCTCAACATCACTCCCTTTGACACGGAAAGGATGCCTTTTACTCTTCGTCGGCGACAGTTCCCATTGCGGCCCGCATTTGCCATGACTATCAATAAGGCCCAGGGGCAAACACTACAGATAGTGAGGGTGTACTTACCCAAGCATGTTTTTTGCCACGGGCAGCTTTATGTGGCTTTCTCTCGGTGCAACTCACGACGGGGGGTCCGGGTGCTGGTATGGGGTGGCAGCAGGGCGGCTCTAAATGGGGCCCCTGCTGGCGTTTACACCAGTAATGTGATCTACCGCGAGGTGCTACAGTGATTCTTCTTGTGGGTACGGGGTTCTTTGGGGTCTCCTTTGGACTCCCAGTTTTTTTCCAGGGCTTGGGCTTTGGTTTCATCCAAGGGGACTTTTATATATATCAGGCATTCCCCCCATGTATGTTTTCATGGGGACTTTTCAAAAACAATAAATTTAAAAAAAAATAAAAATAAAATTTTGTGCCTTTCTGTGTCTCTCTTTTGGTTTAAAGAAACTGGGGGACTTCATAGTGTCCGAAGGTCACGGGTACCCACTATATAAATTCACTTAGTCCGTCCGTCCGTCCGTCTGACACAAGGCGTTCCAACTCGTTAACGGTCTCTATGATGCCGATTCTGCAACCCCCCAGAAATGAGCCGCAAAGACCAATTCTGCTACGTATCTTTTTTTATCTTTTTTCTTTTGGATTTGTTTTTTCGGAAAAATCTAAGGCTACGTATTTGCCTCTTTTTTTATCTTTTTTTTGGATTAAAAAATAAAAAAAAGAAATGGGCAGAAAAATCTAAGGCTACGTATTTGCTTCTTTTTTATCTTTTTTTTTTGGATTTGTTTTTTCAGATTTTTCTCCCCTTCTCTTAAATTAACAAAAATGAAGAAACAGGCCGACCGGGCCCGGCGCTAATCGGAGGGCTGATTTTGGGTACTGTAGCTGTGCAAGATTACAGAACGTCTCTCGGGGGTTTTTTTTTTTGCGAATTGTTTTCGTTTGTAGCCAAAATGGCCATCATCTCTAGGAAGACGTGGAAAAAGTGGGCAATTATCTGAAGAAAGATTTAGCCAAACCTGGCTACAAATCCAAACATGAAAGCACAAAGCGTTGGGGGTGGCTGGAGTGGCGTAGTCACGGGTTACCCACTAGTACTCTATAATGAATCTAAACACAATATCAGCGGTGTGTTTGTGTGAAATTCTTGAGAGAGAGAGAAAGAGGGGAAGAAGAGCACCATGCTGCTTGTGACGGACATCAGCATTTTGGGAGCTAGAAGTCAGTTCAGGAAGTTATTAGGTTGGCACCAAGCAGTTGAAACAAGAAAGAGCATGAGCTTGTAAGCAGGTAGGTAACGTCATTTTACAGCTTCGCAAAAGCCAAGACCTTCTTTTGACAATCTCGTTGAGGAGGAGGAGGAGGAGGAGGAGCAGGAGGAGCTCAGTCGAACATGAAGATGAATCTGGTTGTCATTTTTTGATTCTCGTAAAAGCAGACCAGAAAAATGTTGAATACTTCGGCGCCGCCGGTGCAGAGGAGTCGCGGCCACGCAGCCATTGTTCAAGTTGGTTCCAATCAAGCAGCCATTTGCTCCTTTCTTCACTCACCTGTGCGTGCGGCGAGTTCCTCTTTGACGTTTGTCATCTTCCGCCATCTGGCTGGGATTTTCTCCAAGCAACAAATAGGAAGAAAGGATCTAGCAATCAGACAGAATTTAGCTTCATGACTATGCTAAAAACGTGGATCTATGACTACATAGTCGAATTGAACATGTCGTTTATACCATTACATCTTGAGCAGACCTCTCATGATTCTTGTTATCAATGAAAATAAAGATTGTGAAATCCGATTTTATTCTCTTGATCTTGCAATGCCTTTTTTATGGCTTTTCTAGGATGATGCTCCCACTTTTGAATATGTTTTCTGTCATCTGTGAAGAAGATCTTTGAGCAAGAACTTAGTGATTCTCTAGACCTCACAAGTTGTTTCCTTGTGGAGATTTTGGCTAAGAATATTATGTCAATTGCATGTTGGGGCTGGGTTTCTCCATGCATAGAGCAATACAAAGGTGCTTTCTGTCATCTCAGCAATCAAGGGAGTTGACTTGTGGGGCTCTCACTTCTTGATTTGGAAGCTCAATGATGCAGAGGTTTTTGAGCTTGGATCTCATGGTAACAACAACTATTCTTGCCTCAAATTGTGTACATCTCTAGATATTTATGTGTTGTGATGCTCTGGTTTTCCATATCATGTCGGTGACTCTGGTATCCTTGTGTACATGTTGTATATGTTTGTGCATTGAGCCATGGCAAGTGATCATGGCTTTGAAAACAGAATACTTTTAGCCTGCACAGATCCGGATGATGGAATGCTTTAAGAATGCGACACACACATGCAGAGCCTTCTAGACCTCTGGACTGCCTTCTGATGTGTGCCAAAAAGAATCTACAAATGGTTTATTGCGTGCTCCGCAGTGTGGAAAATCTCCTATTCTTAGTTAGAATCCAACAGTAAGCCATCCAACTACAGGCTACTTTTTTTGTGTTCTCATTGCAGGGCTTCAGCATGTGGCCAAATTTGCAATTGCAGAAGGTGCATCTTTGGCAATTCACCAAGAGTCAATTTTCCAAACAGATGATGTTGGAGTGAAGGTTTTGTCTCTCCAGGTATTAATGGGATTCTTTTCATGGAAAGCGACTTAATGTCAAGTCTATTTCTTGTGTGCATATTTAAAGCAGTTTCCAGGTATCTCATACAAATGAATTTTTTGTAACTGTGTGGCAGGGTGCCATCAAACAGATTTTGATGCTGGATGAGCTTCAGGGAAAAGTTATCCAGTTGGATGTTTGTGAGCAATTTCTTGCTGTGGTTAGTCCTTAGTTTTTTTGTCAAGAAGACCTTCAGCTCTAATTAGGGTTTCATCAACTAGTGCTGAATGTGAATGCTTTCATTTTGTTGTATCCAAGCACACGTGTTTCTTCTCAAGTTGGAGTTGTCACCCAAGGGACAACCTTGGTTTGCAGGTGACTGAAAATGGACACATTCGAATGTGGAAACTAGATGGTCAGGATGTCAAGCCTCATGGTTCATGTTCAGGCCGGAAGGTTATTAAAGCAATGGATCTGATTATTCATGACATGATGTTCAGGAGAATTTGGTTGAAAATGGGGATGCTTGCAGCTGTTTCTTGTCTCAGAAGGATACCCAAGAGTCCTCTCTTGCAAATGGTTTTGGAGTGAGGTCATGGTTTAAATTAACAAAACTTTGGTGCATTTCCACAGGTAGTCATTGACAATGAGCTGATTAGAAGGATAGAATCACTTCGATGCAACTGTGATGGGAGCAAATTGAGCTTTCTTGTTGGATCTCTTGCGAATGATTGCCTGGTCTCAAGTTTGTATGTATATGACACTCAGCTCGACAGGTTCCTAGTGTTTGATCTGAGGTACAAGAATGTCCATGGACCCCCGCTTGAATGATTCCTTCTGTTGACCTAAGTGTAAAAATTTCCCTGTGTGCTCTCATTGACCTCTATATGACCCAGATGTGTTTCACCAAGATCTTTGCTGCAAAAGTGGCTTTTTGTGACCATGGTACTCACATTTGTATTTCTGATTTCCACATATATGTGTCCATAGGACAATAAACAGCAGGCCTGTTTCACATTGCTGGGATGGAGAAGAGTCTAAGCTATTGGCATGTGAAATAATTCCAGTAAGTGAAATGGGAGATATTGCAGCTTGTCAAACATGCATCAGCTGCTCATGCCAGACTACTTTATGTTAATACTATTCTCATGGAACATCTGGACCAGATTTTTAGATAATTGGAGATTTGTAATGGAATTATAAGGGACTAGAATCTGCTTAGGCCAGTTCTTGCCCTTATATGGGACTCTTTGAGTCTTAGATGGATGAAGCTGATGAGATTCATGGAGAAAAGGGGGCCACAAAGCAAGTCATAACCTTCTTTGTGACAGCTGAAACAGGCATTCTCCAGCATGATAAGGTTCCCTTTTTTCCACATTTTCCATAGAGTGCACTTACCTGTCTTTGTTGAGACCAGTGACTAGTAGGAAGCTAATATGTGCATACTATGTGCACAACGATCCATGCAACAAGCCTTCTGACAGGTTACATTGAAAGCTGATTGGTAGACTTTCCCTGATGTGATGATGTCCACCAATGTTTCTATAAAGTCTCTGCATGGAGATTGTTTTCAAACCTGAATAGAAAACATCTGCACAGATTAATATTTTCAGCTACATTATAATATGAGCCATGCAGAGAGATCCAACAGACAGTAATGGGATGTTTCCATTGATATTTTTGGGGATGCAACATGCCATCTGCTGCAGTTATTCATCATGTCTCACTGTTCCACAGATGGACCTTCCTGATTTGAGAATGAGTCTCCTTGGCATGTGTTGTCCATATGTCTACTTGCATACTAAGCTGATGACCGATGCAGAAGAAGTGGCCATGGCAGGCTCTTTTGACAGGAAAACCCTTTGTGATTTTATTGGCATGGTATGTATCTTCTTCTTGGATGGTACATTGTCCTTGTGTGCTTGTGCCCTTTATGCTGGGTCATGCTGCTCTGAGATCCTTAAGAGCTCTGGGTATGCAGAGACCTGTGAAGACTTCTGGTTTTGCAATTTTTTTTTGTCCCAGGCTGCTTTGCTAAGAGAATTCATGCTTGTTTGATGCATTGCACTTTGCAGTATATTCAAGAATTCACCTCTGACCTCTACCCAGTCTTTTATGACTGATTCTATGCTTGACCAAGAGAGAATTTCCAACAAGAAGTTGTGGGATAATTCACTCAAGAATATCTGTCTTTAACAGGAGGAAGTTGACCAAAAGACAAGGGCTTCATTGCTGGACTTTATTTACAACACCCTCGTGGGGAACATAACTGAAGCTTACAAAGCTGTGTGTGGTATCAAGGACAAAGGAATATGGGAGAACATAGCTGGCACTTGTATGAAGACTAAGCATGTGGATGTTGCCCTCCACTGCTTTGCCAATATGGAATCTGCTTCAGCAGCAGCTTTTGTCACCAGGGCTAACAATGAACTGGTCAGTTGCCATCTTCCAACTTTTGTCCATTGAAAGGAGGAGCAGAGTTATCAGGAGAGAACAGAAATTTGAATTTTATTGTGTTTTGACAGGAGGAAAATGTAAGGGTGGCAGCTGTTGCCATCCAACTGGGTAAAATTGATGATGCATATAAGCTTTATGCCAGTTGCCAGCGCTATGATCTTCTCAACCTCTTGTACCAGGTATTTGCAATCAATATGTGACATTTGTAGTTCCTACCCTCTCCTCAATAGGCTAATGTGCCTCATCATTGCAGTATCTCATTTCACATGTATCGATTCATGTTTGCCTCTCCATTTACACACACAAATCTTGAGACAATACGTATTGGAAATTATCGATGTTCTTTTGGATCATGTAAAGCAAGTACACCCTGGGGAAGGCAACTAGATTCACTTTGAATCAATATTGACCGTTCAGGAATTTGTTACATTGAACAAACCATGATTTCTGCAGACTTGTGGTGAGTGGGAGAAAGCAGTTGAAGTGGCAACACAGTATGACCGGGTCAACCTGAGAAACACACATCACGCTTATGCCAAGTATTTGGAAGGTGTGGGGAAAATCAAGGAGGCTATTCACCATTATGAACTTTCTGGGACCCATAGGTAATGAGCATCAAACTGTTCAATTGTAGTCCTTTGAAGGTTTTGACTTATCCTGCACACTCACTACTAATTATCAAAGATTAATATTTGAGGTGTTTTGGGATGTAGGTATGAGGTTCCACGCATGCTGTACTCAGTGCAGCAGGTGGAGGATTTGCAAGACTATATTGACAACAGTTCTGATCCTGCTCTTCAGCGTTGGTGGGCCCGTTTCTGTGAAGCCAATAAACTCCTGCCTGAAGCAATTGAGTATTATACTGCTGTATGTCACTCAGCTTTGTCTCTATGGAGAAACTCAAGCAAACACTGATATATGTTGAACTATATGCTGCTGCATATCTCTTGTGCATGAAGTAGCATATTCAGCGTAGCACATATGTAACATTTGATTGTTCTGCAGGTTGCTCTCATCAATGGCGGATGTCTACCCTCACAGCCTAAATGTGGCATAAATAAACAGAAGAATGATCAGAGTGTGTCTAAGAAGGAAATGAAGGGTCTTTGATTGAGATCTTTCATTGCTGGGTGCAGGCAGGAGACATCCTCTCTCTGGTGCGGGTATACTGCCATCAGAAAGACTTTGATACTGCCGCAAAAGTTGTGTCCTCAACTTCTGACCTTGCTGCTGCTTTCCATTTAGGGGGTGAGGTATGACTCTACTGTTCAAAATGTTGTTTAGCTAACCAAAAGACATAGTGCTACTATTCTGATATAAAGTTCTGATGCTCAATTGAGTGCTTTGTAACACTTTTCCAGTACCCACAAAGGTATTACAATTCTAGATGCACTGCAGTCTTGGGCATCATGGGGATTTCCAAAATATATTTCTTAAAGCTTGGCCTTAAGTGAAAGTTTGATTGTGTGAACATTCTATGTGTCAGACACAATCTTGACATCCCTCCTTAAGGCAATTTTCTAACATGAGATTGAGAGGAAGAACTAACAACATGAGGTACTATAGACAATACATATGATCCACTATTGTGCAACCTCCCAAATGGGAAGTTGAGCACCATTTTTTTGGCTGTCTGCCAACTGAACTTGACATGGGATCATTGGTCAAAGCCATTCTGCATTTTGGGACAGCACACCTTTGGCTGGAATGTTTGGCTCTGTAGACCAAACATGTCTTGTTGCTTACCTTCATGATGTTGCATTGCTTAGGGAATACGTTACAGTTTCAGGTTCATAATCTCAGTGCCATGGTAGTACTCTATGGATCACACATTCCTTTTTCCTCATTGGTCTCTCTTTACTGAAGCAATTGACAATTTGTGCAGTATGAGAAGATTGGTGAAATTGCTCAGGCCATACATTTCTTCATGAAGGCTGGGAAGTCAACCTATGCAGCTCAGATGGCAATGAAGTATGGCGTGGATAAAGAACTCCTTTCCCTGTCTCTACAGGTAAATCTTGGCAAACTGAGTTGCATGTATTCCAAAGACCAACTACACTTTTGAAGGAACCACAAGATACACTAGGTGGGGGCATTTTAAGTCAAGAGTCTTGGCTGCATTATGGGATAACTTGGAAACAATAAGAGGAAGGGGGTGCCAGTTTCCAAAACTGTCATATACAGATGTGTAAAACATGCATGGTTGTCCTTGCATGGCTTAGAGCACAAAGGAGACAATGCTCTCATCAGCACAATACTTTGAGGGAAAAGGCATGCATGCAGAAGCGGTGCTGTTGTATCAGAAGGTATGTAATCAGTTCATTGAACTTGAAAAGCTAGTAGTTTCTCCTTTCACAGCCTCCAAATGTACTGGGGCTCTTAGAAAGCACTTTCTGATATTCTTTCTTGCAGGGAGGAGACTTGGAGAGGGCTATTGATATTTGCTTCTGTTCACAACTATTTGATGCTCTCAAGGCAATTGCTGAGGATCTTGATGAAGCAGCTGATCCTGCACTCCTAGCAAGGTGTGGGTCCTTTTTAAAATTTGTCATATCTATTCCTCCTACCAACTTATAGTTCTACAGCACTCTCTGATTATGAAGAACTACACAAAGGCAATAGAATGAATTTTTGAAAAGAAGAACCAAGGATAAAAGTTTGATCAAGACTGTGAAAGGAAGGAAAATGGCAAGTCTTCTAAAGATGATGGCTGAATCTGAGGGAGAAATTGGATAAAAAAATTCAATAGCATGAACACTCTGAATCCTGAAACTGCTTTTGCAAGAATTGAAGGACCTAGCATCCCTGAGGTGTAAAAGCATCACAAGATGAGAAAGTCTCAAGAGACACCTTACTTATTGCATCATAGGTGTGGAGATTTCTTGATGCAACATAAGCAAATTGAAAAGGCAGTGCAACTATTTATAGCTGCCAAGCAGCATCGTCATGCAATTGACCTTGTATGCTGCCTCCTCTTATAGTGTTTTCTTTTCATGATTGAGGAATATGATTAACGAGCAATGGGTCCGAAGCTCAAATCTAGAATCATTGGAGAAGTTCCTTCTATATGTTGAAATCTTCCATTACCTGCAGTGTATGAAGGAGGGGATTATTATTACAGACAAAATGGCAGAGGCAATAGCTCCAAAATCAGAAGACAAGAAAACTGAAGAGTGGACACAACTTTTAAGCTATCTTGCTGAGTGCTGTCATAATCAAGGTTCTTACCACCTTGCTTGCAAGAAGTACACACAATCAGGAGACCGAATTGCTGCTATGAAGGTAACTCTCTCTGTCTTTTGGTCCCTTGATTCTCTCAGTTGTCTTGGGACCCTCTTCATGTAGTAGATACTCTTTGCTTGAAGAAGACCAGTCAGTTGAAAAGACCTTCACAACAGATGCTGTGATGTTCTGAGCATAGTGATGTTTGGCACCATAAATTTGTATTTTCTCTGACACTTGTGAATCTCTCTTAACACATGCCAAAAGACAGTAGCTGGGCTCTTTATATTTATAGTCCAATTCCTGCCCCAGGGATTCATAAGGTCCTTGTAAGCACAAGTTACAGACTGATGGAAAATTATTGTGGCTTGCATCTTCAGTCCTTGCTAAAATCAGGGGACACAGAGAGGATAATTTTCTTTGCAAATGTATCAAGGTAACAACCACCTTAGATTGCAGTGATTCTCTTTGTCTCTAGAATGTATTTTCAACAAGTTGCTGCTGTCTGTTACCATGTTTGTATGTAATAAGCCTCAGGATGAGTTCCTTTCATATGTGGATTGTGGAAACCATTGTTGCTGCAGTAGTTCACCTTCAATGGCAAGGCCTATGGGTCTCAAAATACATTGGAAACTGGACAACTTTAGTCCCTTTGGGGTTACAGGGGTTAAAGTGTATTGTGTTTATATGACGTCCTAATCTGTCAAGTTTGCATCAATGCAGAGGGACTCAATTTGTTTCTGGCTTGCATATTTCTTGCTGCAAATTTTCAGGCAGAAGAATATCTTTGTGCTGGCAGCAAATTACCTGCAAACCCTTGACTGGCATGGTGATGCCAAAATTATGAAGATAATTGTTCAGGTCATTGCCCATTTCTGATTTTCATTCAAATGTTTACAACCTGTACTTAGGAGCTTCATGTTTGGGCCAAGACAATCATAAGACATGGAAATGCTGAATTTTGCTTGCAGATGTACACAAAAGCTGCAGAGATGGAGTCACTCGCATCATTCTATGAAGCATGTGCTCAAATTGAAATTGATGAATTCCGTGACTATGAGAAGGTCTTGTCTCTTCAGATGGCCATAATATGAACCTGATTTTCCAATAATTGTCTGTGTTGGAATTGATGGGGATGGCTGCTTTTTTGTGCATTCTGCAGAATCGCACTGAGCTATGGACTTACTGCCGGGATTTGAATAGGATGACTTGGGGGTTTTGCATAGGTTTAGACGTGGTTTGCTAGTTGAAATGTACAATCACCAGATTTGGCTAGAATTTACTGACTGAGGTTGCAGCTCTTGTATTGTGCAACTACAGGCACTAGAAGCAATGAAGGAAGCATTGAAGTATTTGGAGAAGTCGAGGGGAATAGACAAGGAGAAGAAGGTTCAGTCAATGCAATTCCAGATTCAAGAGGTTGAACAGTTTGTTCAGGTAACAGCTCCTTCTTTAGAAACTCTAGAAAAATGGAGAGCAATTTGTTCTTGGGACCTTAAAATTGCAAATGAACTGAGACAAAGTTCAAACATAGTCACTGATCTTCAAAATATCAGGGAGGATGACATGCTGCTAGTCCTAAAGACAGGCATCCTGGTCCAGCTTGACCTAGTGGACTTGGGTCCAAGGTCAAACACTGGAACTTGGAAGGCACTTCTTAGGAAGCAAAGACATCCAAGTCTTACAGTGTGGAGCAGCCTTGTTTACTTTAACTGACAAGTAGGAGTCTGTCATGTGGTTAGAATAAGCTGGTTTTTTTAGTTTTCAATGCTCAATCTGGAGAAGGTGTATTGTAGCTGCAAGGAATGGCAAAGACCGACCCAACAGGATTTGTGCATGCTTGCAGAGAGCTCCTCCAAAATTCTTGTGGGAACGTAAACTCACAGGTAAATAACCCACAAGAGAAGTTGTCTCATGGTCAAGGGCTGACATTTGTGTCAAACGAAAGGGTTTGACATACTGTCCAAAGTTTTCTTGGATTATTGCTAAGCTCTGGGAAGGTCATGTCACATTCTAAAAGTTTGCAAACATGAAACCAATGTTTCTCAACTGGTTTTTTATTGCTCCAATGGAATCCACTTGTTGGCAGCTGGTTAGAAGATCCTCATTTCAGAAACTCCTGATTATTTTTAGATTCTAAAGCTGATTTTTACTTAGCACCGAGCATTCTAATGATGTAGCAATTTTTGGTTGATGCTGTAGGCAGCTCTACGTGTAGGGGACTTGTATGCCCTACTCATTGAGTTTTACTTCAACCAAGGCAGCATGGAGCAGGTCAGGTGTTGGGTTTAGAGTCACTTTCCTCTCTATTAATAACCTCGAATTCTAAACACCCCAACAATCTGTCTAACAAAATTTCTATCCACTTAGGCAGAACACTATGAATTCCTTGAAACCTCAAAAGTCATTCCTTGGAAAAATTCTTGTATCATGTTGACTTTTGTCTGTGTTCGTTGTTCAGGCTTACCAAGTAATTGAGAGGATGCAAAGCTGTAAACTTCTCATCAGTCCTTATGTGGACAAAAATATGGTGGAATCCATCTATCAAGTTTGTCCCAAATCCTGATTCCAAAGCCCTGGTTCTTGAACAAATCTGCAAATGTGCACAAGAGATAAATTGTACAATACTGGGTTCTCTTCTAGGGTTATTTTCTGAATATGCACTGCCACTGCTGCAATTACATTTGCTTGATTTGGAAGAAGATTTAGCCGAATGCTGGGTGGGACAGGCTCTTGGCATGGAAGCTGCAAATGACAACCTCAGTGAAGGAATTGATGAAGAAATATCAAGTCTTGGTCAAGGCTAACTCAACGGAGCCTTATAATATGCCACAATTATTGTTCCACACTTACTAGTGAGCACCTACCTCTAAATGGTTGCAGGGGTTCCTTAAAAAGACAACAATGAGATTTCACAATTTGTCATCTATATGTTAGCTATGCTGGTTGCAAGGAATGTGTGTGGTGAATTAGGAAAGAAAGGGTGCAAAATGGGATCATGACTCTAATGACTCAATGTCTAGTTTAAAAACTTTCCAAAGAAGGCGGCAAAAAATAATGATGTGTGTTTCACAGATGCTATGATTTCATTCAATCAAATCTATTGGATTACTCCCAACTCTTTTACCAATCAGTGGCATCAAGTCCACTTTGTCATGGGTGGCATCAGGTAATGAAGATTTTTCCATTCCTGTTTGAAGTTCCGATTTCGTAGTCAGCTGGCATAAAAGGAAAACCATACGACCTGGTGATATCCACACAAGTAAACGTGAATCTGTCTTTCCTGGTGCTTACAGATGTGCATTTCAGAATCCACCCTGCAAATACACACCCGGAAGAAGAAATGTACATGTTGAAAGAGTGAAGAACTTGCAGAGAGGCTAATTCTGGAGTCCTTCGTACTCTGATGTGTTGTGCAATCCAGCAAAAGAAGAAACCGACAACGGAAAACAGTCTGCTTTTGCGTCTGCCGGGAGTCGAACCCGGGTCTATTGCTTGGAAGGCAATTATCCTAACCGTTGGACTACAAACGCTTGTTGCACCGACATGTCAGCTATATACAATAATGTTTACTTAATTATTGATACAATTTTGTTTATCACTTTTTCCATTCGTGAGGGCATTTAAGAGGGTACTTCTGATGGACTGAAAGTAGCCACCACTTTGCCATACATGTGCAGAACTTGTTTGTGTATTGTATAAGACTAGATAACAATCTTGGTCTCGAACAGCACATTTATATGCCTTTATTCTTACCGAATTCTCCTATCTGTAGCTCATCTCTCAAGAGCTTTCTTGTAATATCCTTTGCATATCAACTTATGATGGAATGAGACTGAAAACTGATCAAAATAGAAAAACCATTCATTCAACTGCAATAAATAGTACAAAGGTTTGTATGAATTTCCCGATTATCAAATTGTTCCTCAATTGATCCAAAAGTTGTGCAAACCATAAGGTACATAAGAGTTGTCCAAACTGTTTTTATCTGATTGTACAGAAGTTGAGGCAAGAACGGGCTTTAATGCTTTGCAGCATCTCCACCTATACCCCTTGTTTGGGCCTTCAGTAGTAGTTATCATTTCATGCTTTAATCACACATCATCCTAAGTCTGTGTTGAGAGTGGATGTTAAGAAAAATGTTGTATTCAAATTAAGAATGTTAATTAACATCATAACTTAGGTGGCGCAAGATTTTTGACTGAATGTTAGCTTAACATAAATTTTCAAAATAAATTTTTTGAAATAAAAGTTCAATGTTATATGACATCTCATAAAAGAGGGCTTTAAATCAACGATAACTTAATAAAATATTTTTTTATGATTCCCTTGTTTATCCACTTGTCTCATTTATTTATTATTTGCCTATTCACCTATCTACCTATCACTTACCCAACATAATAAAAAAGACAACATGTAAATGAAACTCGGCATCATCACATTTATGAACATTCATAAAAAAATTTAGAGTTTAACATTAGCCTATTAGTTAATAATCATTTTATTGCCATAGGTGTTCAAAAAGTTAACTTAATATTTCTATTTTATGATAAATAAGTTTAAGTCTTAAACAACTAACTTGGTGTTAGGGGACTTAACACTAGAGTCCCTATCACCAAGTGTGAATGAACATAGGACCATACCACACTACTAGCATTGGTAGTGAGTGGCATGGATGACTTTGCTTTTGAAATCATCAACTTTCAATGTTTCTATTGAGTGGCATGGTCTATTGGTTTTTGCATTATTCTTAATGACCACACAACTAACTATCACTTGAAGGAAAAAAATTTGATGTGATGGGGTCACATTCAATAAAAATGTTTTTAAAAATGTCTTATCACAAAAGTATATAGAAGCACAAGGCAAAGGTGAAATGACAAATTAAAAAAATAGAAATAAAAAACTTAGATTTGTGGATTTTTTTAAGGATGCCTCAAAATCCAATAATCATGGAGCTTTTGCCACTCTTTGTCAAGGTATTCAGTTGTCTAGGTTAAATCCAAGATTTAAATGCAAGTTCTTATGACCTACACCTGAATTGACACCCTTTTTTTTTAACAAGAATAAGAATTAAATTGAGAATTAATATTTTGTTAGATTTGGAATAAAAATTTACACCATGAAAAAACATTCTTAAACATATAATTGTTAGGATCATAATGTAAAAAAGTTGATTTAAAAAAAAAGGTTGATAAGGAGGCTCAACTTTATAGTTAAATATCAATTTTAATTAGTTATTGAACTCCATAGGTATATAAACAAATGTTATAATTTGTTATAAAACTTTATACCCATATGATTTCAGCATTGAAATGGTGTAGTGTGTACATGTAATTGAACTCAATTTTTTGAACTGGCCTTCAAGGTTTTTGAATTTGAAAAAATATACTAATAAAAAACCAAAAAATTCAAAAATTCAAAAAACCTGGCTCAAACCCCATACCCAAAAAACCTCCAAATGTTAAACCATGAAAAGTAAGACCATAAATTTTCTTAAAATGGAATACCTACAAAACATTGGTTTCTTGCTCCTCCTTGGCTCCAACTAAACAACCAACTTACAACAAGGTTTGCTACTTAGAAGGTCTTTGGAACTTGAGTGGCAATGGCAATGTTGGCGACAACTTGGCTGCTAGTACTGATGTTGTTTTTTTATGTTCAATAATTAGTGTCATGTAAAAAATTATACCCTAAATTATATAAAATTATTAAATATTGTAATTTATTTTATTTTAGACTATCTTAAGTTACTATATTTTTAAAAAATTATAACTTAGGTTTAAAAAAAACAAATAAATTATGTACCCTACCCTATTTGTAATTTAGGATAACCTATAATAACTTATCATTTCAAAGGTAAAATAACTTAAGATTAATTATTTAAAACTAATTAGGATAATTTAGATATAATGATTTAGAATTAGCCATAAAATAATAACCTAGAGTAAAATGATGTAAAATAATTTATGGTAAATATTTTACAATAAACTATAATAATGTAAGCTTTACATAGGTTGCTTACACCTAACAAGTAATATGACCAATTTGATTAATTGTCAAACCAATATGATCGGTTGCACTAAACCCATTTAATATGGTTTATTTGATTAATCCATGGCTGTTTTGAAAAAAAATTGTTTGTCCCTTCTGATTGAATCTATAACATTATAAAAATAAATTTTATAAAACTAACCAATTAAAAAAATCATGTGTCTTTCACATCCTCTGCTCTTAGTTAAAATGGAATTTTTTTTTTTTGTTAATGTGCACACTCTGGTCAAATTGAACCTTTAAAAAATTGTGATCTCTTGTGGGATTACTGTTCTCTCTTTTCATGTTCCAAGTAGAGACATTTGATGTTATGTTTGTGAGGTTGATTAAGAAAGCTTCAAGAAGAATTTGATTATGAAAAATGACAAAGAAAAATTTATAAAACAAACTTGAACTTGGGTTATAGCTATTGCATTTTGTGGCTGTTGTGCTCGAAAATGCTTGGAAATTTTGGTGAGGGATAATTGAGATATAACCATAAAATGAACTTGTGCTTTTGTGGAATTTGCAACTAAGAGAACTTCAAGGAAAGTTGGGTAAAAAGCAACATAGAGAAAGAAGTAGAACAAACTCTTGTTTTTGTAGGTTTTGTGTTTCTATCAAAGTCATGTTTTTATGGATTTTATAAAAGAACAATTTTAAAAGCTTGGTGAGGAGGGTAAAAAAAACTTTGTAATTTTGCAAGTCTTGTGTGTTTGTGGGTCATCATTTTTGTGAGTTTTTTTTTTTGTGTTTATTCAAAGCTAAAAAGGTGTGTGTTTTTATGGATTGCCAAGTCTAATATTTTTGAAAGGGTTTGTTGTTGCCATCTCATGCTAAGTTTTGAATGTTGGTTGAATTTTATATCATGGATGATTTTAAGGATAGTTCATATTTTAGTTTGAGCTTGGGAAAATACAAGAACAGAGAGATAAGGTGATTTCATTATATTAGAAATTAGATTGTACATTTCATTTATCAATATCTAAAAGTCAAATTTTGCAAATATTTCAAAGGAAACAGAACATGTGTAAATATTATTTCTAGTTTATCATTCCATGATCTATGTTGGCACGATTAGTGTGCAACATATTGTGAAACCATTTTAACCAAGTTGCTTATCCTACCACATGATGAAATTAATGATTAATATATGTAAAAATTAATTAATCTTGGAGAACCAAAGATAAAACAAAGGGGAATCTTTTATATTTTTACAAAAATGATGTTAGTTCAAAATAAGGTTTTTAAAAACTTATTTAGAGGTAAATTTGATAATCATTTAAAAAGCTAACTATGACCCCAAAACATCTTGAAAAATATTATGAAACAAGAAGCATTTGAAAAGAAAATTCCTTTTCATTGAAAAAAATCTAAATTTTTTATCATTTTTTAATATTTCCATAATTAGAAAGAAACACAAATAATTAATAACATTGATCACATTTACAACCAAAATAATACCCTTGGGCTATCATATGTGCAAGCTTAGATATGAACAAAAAAAGGAAGGACATCAACTAATGTTGGGTGAGTACTCAAAATGGCATCAAATCCTCACCAAGCATCAATGCAATTCTTTAAAAGTATCATAAGCGTAGTTTTGAAAACACAAAGGAATATGTTGTGAAATTTTTTGTTTTTTGAAAAAATAATTTGTCAAAAAACGAATTTATTTGGAAATATTCAACACAACTACATATACAACATGAAAGGGTGCTGAAGATTTTTCTACCTTCATGTATTGAATATTGCCAAATTTGGCTAAATATTTGTATGGGTGATCACCACTTAAGCAACATCACAAAATTGAAAAAAAAAAAAAAAAAAAAAAAAACTGCCATTACACTCAACACTGGCAACCAAGTTTTTTTTTTTGTTTGGGAATTCCCCAAGTAGGTACACTAGCCAAGATCCCTAGAATTAATTAGCATTAAAATGACAACTATCATAGGTGTGCCATAACATTTTTACCTAATGACGACCTAAGAAGTGCCTAGGTCTAGATGTAACTAATTTAATTATTTGTATTCAAAAAATTGCCCAAAAAATCCCATAAAATCACAAAAGTTTCATGTTTTTTTTTTCTTTTTTTTTCCCCCCAAGTTCCAAAATTTCTCCACAAAAGAAACACACAAACACAAAGAAGATCCAGTGATTTATCTAAATAGTGACAAATAACATCTAAATAGCAGGAGACCCCCAAGCTCAGAATTTGGTAGCAGCAGGAGCTGGTTATAGTTAGTACTACCTAGTTAGGGTTTAGGTTTAGGGTTCAGGGTTTAGGGTAAACCCTAATAAGTTAGCAGCAGACGTGAGCGAACGGTCCTGCAGCCTGAGTTTCAGTCCACCCTTGTATGCAGTCCAGCAACGGCGCAATGACCCTACCTTCACTGATAGCATTATAAATCTTGTGGATCTGATCTTGCAGCTCCGGAGACATTGTTGTTGTCGAGATCTGTGAACCGCCTGGCAGCAATTGCTGCTGCTGCTGCCTGACCGTCCTCCCTGCAACTGCAGCAGCAGCAGCAGCAAGCTCTGACCTCACGAAATTGTACAGGGTATACATCCGTCTACTACTAGTACAGTAACGGCTTGCTACCAAGAATGTGGCACTCATCAGCTTCAGAATCTCGATAGCTTCCTCCGTCTTTCTTGCAGACACGAGATCCAATGAGCTTCTGTTGTTCATAACTATATTATCTTGATTGGTTTGCTCCATCTTAACTGGATCTGCTGCATCGGCCAAGTAGTTCAATTGTGTCAAGTACGAAGCCATTGCAATCTCCGCTCCCTTATTCATCATGCCGTCGTAGTCAACCGGCTGCTCCAGACTTGCAGAAGAATTGGGATCTCTGCTCACGTTTGTCGAGTAAGGGAACCGGCTGTTTGTGTTGTAGTAGACTTCATTACTTATAAGTTCAGAGAATTGAGTGAACATTGACTTTCCAATACCAGCGATGGCCAAGCGCAGGTTGTCCATCGATACTCCAATGGGTACTCTAGTTCCTTCAATGTTGTTGTTGCCAACCGCGTAGTACTGAAGCTGAGGAGCTGCTGCTGGTCCGTCTCCTCCTGCAGCTGCGCCTGCGTCGATGATTGGGTTGTCGTTCAAAGAGTTGATCTCCCTCTGAATGGAATGCGTTGTGTTGCGAATGCATTCAATCTGAGGTCCCAATGTGAATATTGCGGGGTCAGCTGCTGCTGCAAACTGATCAGGCTTTCTTGGCATGATCAGCTCGCAAAAGAGGTCATATAGAACCTCTGCGAGAAGGACCAGAACGTTGGCATCGAAACAAACCGTGGAAGCCAACGTCGCTGATACAATATTGGCATTTGATCCGTTGAGGAGCAGCTGAGTCAAGCTGCCTAATTCCTTGGGTTGAAGCCCCAATGCTTTTTCCACACCTGCAGCGATTCTCAGATCTTCGATAGCCGAAACCTCCTTTTCAACGTTTTCTGTTACTGCTCTGAACTGATCCGGCCTGCCTGCAGGTAGCCCTGCAATGTACGACAAGAAGGTGGCAACCTGGTCGTCTCGACCCGAGGCGGCGGTACTACTTATGGTTCCACTTCCTCTCTCTGGTAGTAGCATCGGAGTGACATCATGGGCTGCATTGAGGAGCTTTTCCATGGCCTCCAGAATCTCCCACCGAAATTTTCCTGAGAACCCCGGTAGCAGCTGCATTAAAGTGTTGGTGCGCACCAGCATGGCTGCTCGTGCAGCTATGCAACTTTGGAGCTGGCCGGTGTCTACCCGCCTACTGCTCTCTCCAAATACGCCAGGAGTCGAGATCCTGGGCTCGACATGATGCTCTCTAGTCTGAACGTCGTGCTGACTTCGTTGGCGATGGCAAACAACACTGGAGCTGTTGGAGGAGATGTCATGAGTCATGATTCGACTTCTTTCCATGGCATCGATCTCCGCAAGATCGAGCACCACTCGCACCTCCGGTCGCCTGGCTACAGCCGCCACTTGAGCAACAGTCAGTATATTCACACCTGTAATCACCACCTCCTTGGCCTCGTAGAACCTCTTCACCGTCTCCTTGACTTCCCGGAGATCATGGGCCATGTCCTTCATAGCCACAAACTCACTAGGAGCGGCAGCTTGACCCCATTTCAAAGGGTCATGAAGCAAACTGTTGAATTTGTACTGGAGCTGATGCTGCTCCTGCGTACCTGTGGCGGGAGACATGATCTGTAGTTTCGCATGCTGCTCCTTCATCAACAAAGAATCCTGCACAAGTTTGAACACTTTCCCATTGATTGCCACCTCCACTACTGCAGGATGAGTTGCAGATCCCGCGTTTGCTTGAGCCTGCATTGCAGCTAACCGATAGATCCCCGACCACCCAGAGATTGCAGTCCACCAGTATCGAACTCCTTCTAGCCAGGCGGGGCTACTCAAAACCTAATTTCACAGAAAATGGTTTGCAAACTCGAATTCTCTGCAATATGTAACATGGAATATTATGTAACTGCATGTAACAGGAACTTCCTTGGACATGAAGCCAGAGATTATGCAGAATCAGATGTTCGATCTGACCTCAAAAACACTCCATAAACTCTAGTACTTGAGCTTTTCACCGCAAGCTCAGCATCAGTTTGGACATCAAAGATCTTGCAGCAGCAGCAGCAGCAGCAGCAGTTGGGGATGTCGAATATGGAGGACCGCTGTTGGGGCCACAATCCAGAGAATCCCGGGATTTTTCTGGGATTCTTTTGGGTGCATCAGAAACTGTCTTTCTGTACCTGGGGAAATTTAGCAAGAACCACAGCCTGGGTTTGTTTGTAGGAAGTCAGGATTAGCCTAGCAGCAGCAAATTATTAGTGTTTAAGCTTTGAAGTTTTTCATGACTGCTAATAATTAGGAAGTAATGACCATTTTTTGGAGAAAAGCTTCAAGCTCCTTTTAATTTATGTTCTTGTAGATGGAGTTTAAGAAACTAGGAACCACTTAGGTCTACAGATAATTTATGCCTAAATTCTAATAAGAAAGGTTGTACAAAGATAATTATGATGATGAGTTATCCTTAAAGTCACCCTGTTTTTGGGCCCTAGTTTGACCCAGTATTCCCTGTTTCACCCGCAATTTGAGTGTAGCCATGTAAAGTTAGCAAAACTGGGTAAATCATCATTAATTCACCCCACCCTTTATCTTCAACCTTTGACCTTTGTTTTGAAGGGCTAGGATATTTGCTGCTTGCACTAATTCTATGATGAAGGGCATCTTTTTTTTTCTTTTCTTTTTTAAAAAAAATTGCATTTCCTTTGGAATCCCAAGATTTTTCTTTTACCTATCATGTAGAGGGATTGATGTGCTTATAGAGAAAATGAAGGCCTCAAAGTTTGATAGTGAAAATTTGTGGTATTTAAGATTTTATTTTGATTTCCTAAGTTTTGGTGTCAAAACTTAGAAGAGATACTAAATTGACAAGTATAATAGTAGTACCTTGACAAATTCGGCACATAAATGTCGAATAATTTATTTATTTTAAAATTTAAGATTTATTATGTGAGTTTCTAATTTTGTACTCTTTGACATATAAATATATTAAATTGTAACTCAACTTCACAGTTCTCTTATGGTCCTTGTGATCAGTCAGTTACAAATTATCTGTATTAGGCCAGGTTTGGATTCTTACAATCTAAATTTTTGAAAATTTTGACAACAGGTCTAAATATTTTTCAAAAACTTTGGCAAAACAAAAAATAATTTAAATTTATGCTGACATTGCGCATGTACTAACTTCTAAGGCAACTTAAAAGGTGAGTAGATGATGGGTCATCTTCTCTTTTCAAGAAGACTAAAGGCCATGGAATTAAACCAGATTTGGAATGCAGAATCTATTGACAGAAGTGTAGGAAATTGTGACCTAAACCTGATTTAGAATGTAGGATCTGTGGGCTCACTGTAGGAAAATATTTGCATGTCAGGAAGAAGCAGCTGCTATGGGATTATATGCTCTACTAACCTTGACCTAAAAGCTGCTACAAACTCACAAGTGTCTTCAAGCTCTATTAATTAGTGAGGGGTGCACCCACATTATTTATTCATTTATTTATTTTCTCAAAAGGAGCCATTTGATTGGCCCCACCACCAATGTTTTTGGAAAATGGGGAACTCCCCCCAACATAGAAGCAAAAATATGCTTCCCTCCCCAAAATAGGAGTATGCTTTGTCATGCTTCCCTTTTACAACCCCCCCCCCCCCCCCC
>Ga0209611_10003533_pt1 | contig 27026 bp, 18 predicted proteins | sample S1TSphgellanicum_3_FD_187693 | JGI IMG/M metagenome (GOLD analysis project Ga0209611, IMG submission 187693) | Host-associated microbial communities from peat moss isolated from Minnesota, USA - S1T2_Fc - Sphagnum magellanicum MG (SPAdes) (version 2) | ecosystem: Host-associated > Plants > Peat...
AGATAACGACAAGCAATGTAATTACTTGTTGTTGTTTTTTGTACTAGGGCAACACAAAAAGGAAGATGACAAGGAGTAACCAACCACCAGCCTATCAAATGGTTGATGACCAACGTCAAGCTTATTGGTAAGTTAGCTTGTTGGGTGCTTATACTTTAGGAGTATGAATTCAAGGTTATTCACCGACATGGTATTACACATCAGAATGCGGATACCATGTCGTGGAGACCCTTCACTACCTCTGAAGATTTCTCAGAAGCCAAGCAAGACTTCAACTAAATTCCAGCTGTACATGTATCTTATGCATCTGTTTATCTTGTGCTACTACAGTGTAACCTAGTTGAACATCCCATTGTGGATATATGGGAGGACTTGGACACTTTGAAGTTTCTTCAACATGGGGAATACCCTCCCCAAGTTACATCAAGTCAACGGGATCGCATATAATAGCGGTCCAAACACTACTCATGGAAGGATAATCACCTCGTTCGATGCTTACCACAAAGCGACAAAATGGTTCTTCCACCACATGAACAACTTGGTCTTATTCAAAAGGTATACTCAAAGCTTGGACATTTTAGAGTTAAGCGTATTTATAGCCTTCTTGCTCCTCATTACCATTGGAGAGGTATGTATGCTCAAGTCCGAAATGTCATTGTTAGGTGTGAACAATGTGATAAAATGAGAACTTCCTTCTCCTTTCGACAACTCCCTATTCAGGGCATGTTCTATCACCAGTCATGTGATTTAGCTAGAAAATTACCACAGACCTCCAGGGGTAATGTCTACATCATGATTATGATTGAGCATTTTTCAAAGTGGGTCGAGCTTGTTGCGATGCTGGACAAATCATCACACCGCACATCCAAGTTTTTTTACAATAGGTCTTAATTAGGTTTGGGGCTTGTGTTGAGTGCCTTACTGATCAAGGACTAGAATTCAGAGGAGAATTCCAATACCTACTTGGTCATGCTCTCATTAACCATCGCCGGACTTCAAGGGATCATCCCCATTTGCTTCACTAAGAACAAAAAGGATTGGGACTTGGCCCTACCTTACATCGCCATGGGTTACAAGATGTCCAAACATGCCTCTCTGTTTCATTTCTCTCCTTACTTTTACTTTTTGGGAGACATCCCATTCCACCCTCTTCCATTGCTACTCAAATGGACCAAGTTGTGGACTTGGACTCCCCAACCACTTAAGCTAGGGTCATCACAGAGAAGGCTACTCTATTCAAGAGGGTTATGCCCATGGCCATGGAGAACTTGTCCATTGCACAACATTGAAACACCTTACGGTATGCACACACACAAGGTGGTAGTTATAAACTTAAGGTGAGACAATTTGATGTTGGTGACTTTGTGTATTTTTAGCAGCAACCTAATGATACTCTAGACTCTTCTTCTGGTCACACTATCTTGAGGATTAAAGTGATCAAGCCTTTAGGTGTGTTGGAGTTGCAAGGAGTTGAAGGATGCACAATTTGGGATCATTCCAAAAATTGTGCGCCCTGCCACCTGTCAAACTTGGATCCTACCATCATCATGTTGATTTGGATTCATCCACTTGACTACCATGTCACGTATGTCAGAGGACAAACAATGCTAATCAGATGCTGCTTTGTGATAATTGTAATGGTGGATACCATCTATTCTACCTCAAGCCAGAACTCACTCAAATTCCCGCCGGCATTTGGTATTGTTCATCATGTTCTCCTGTAGCACCTTGATTTCTATTTAGACCATGCCACACAAGCTTAGGTCTTGGGGGGGGATACATGACAATTTCATTTCAACCTCCTCTTGTGCATTGTATATATATGTGCATGCATCTCTTTTTGGTTGATTAGTTTCTACCTTTGACTAGTTTTAGTCTTTTTGTTCAGTAAAGTTTACCATGGATTTACATCCTTATAACACCGAATGTCATGACACTACACATCAAGACAATGACAAAAGGTTGTTAATAAATGGACATATGATTGTGAAGTATCCAAGTTATAGCTTGTGTTTCTACAACCACAAGTTGTGAAACATTAACATCTTGCATGTTATTAGATTGTAAATGCACATTTTCAACATGTGAAACCAATGAAGACCACATCTAAGTGGGGTTCATTGATGGAACATCTTCATCTACACCCAAACTTTCGACAAAACAACATTTCTCCTTTTCAACCATTAAACATAGGAACACTTAAACAAAATAAAAATAAATATTGAGACAAATATTCAAGGAACTTTTCAACTTCACAAAATAATTTTAAAAACAAGGTGACAAAAAACTTACCTTTGGTACAAAACTTTATTGATTCGTCAAACAACAAGGACCACAAAACTCTACTGATTCACTAAACAATGAAACCAAGTTGATACCTTCCAATTTGTTGAACACAAAACCTAGATATGACATCCAATCTTGCTTAATTCATTAAACAACATAATACAAAACCAAAGTGGAACCATCTTGGTTTGCTAAATGACAAAACCAAGCTAATACCTCCCAATTCACCACACAACAAACCCAAAGCCAATAATCAATCTTTTTTAATTTGCCAAACAAATGAACACAAAACCAAAGTAGAACCTTCCAAATTTGTTATAGCAAACCCAAAGCCAACAACTAATTTGTCAAAACAATAAAAAAATAAAATCCAAATAATACCCCCCTAATTCATTGTGCAACAAAACCAAGACAACAAGTATATAGGGCGAAAGCATGATTAGGTCGTTCAAAAGTGGCATTTGAAAGTCCATAATTTAATACTAGTGATTTTTTTTGCAATTTTAACAATTATCAAACCATAAATCCTATAATTATCCCCTATATTTTTAATCATAAACATTAATAAACCAACCTATGAATATCCTTAAACATGTGATTGATCAAGAAATCCATGTAAAAGTTGAATTTTTTAAATGTGAAATGAACTCACAAGAACAAAACATTACAACAATCACATCATTTAAAATCTTAAAAACTAAAAATATAGATATTAAGAAATTTTCAATGCACTTCACTGATAATTTTTTCATTTGATGATGTTTTATTCTTTAATTTCTATTTTGACACTATTTTCACATTTTTTTTGAATCCACATTTTTCATTTTTTCTATGTGACAAACGTAATGTTGTCATTTCAAAAGTCCATTACAAGTCCATAATCTTCTTAAAATTCATCCAAGAATTTTATGATGATTCCCATTAAAGTCTATGACAACATGAATAATTAAAAAATTAACAATGTTAATTTTGAATATGGCTTTAAATTTTATGTTTGTATGTAATCCAAAAAAATTACAATTGTGACAATCCAAATTGTCCCCCTATTCATGCTATTTATTTGCAAATAGTTTAAAGCAAAGTGCAAAGGTGTAAAACAAAACAAAACAAAATTTTAAATTTGGGAGGGTTATCTTTAAACCTTGAATGCATATTTGACATTTTGAAAATCCTAATGGGCTAAATACATTTACATCTCAACATCATACACATAAAGGCCTCCAATAGTTGTGTATAAAGTCAAATATCAAGAAGTTTTAAAAAATTGGATATGGATTAATACATATTTGGTTACTATGTATTCGGATGTATAGCGTAATTTATATAACTGGCCGACACTAGTCCACTAATGTTGCTGAATATCTAGAACAATCTAGATATCAACATGCATACTTGCCAAATATGGAGAAAACCATATTTGTGTTTTAAATTTTTTTTCATGTTCGTTCATGATACACATCCATTGAATGTGAGCCTAAGTTCTATATTGATGTGTACCCATATCCATCTGGAAGGGGTCAATTCAACATATCTAACCATTGAGGTTTTTAAAAATGAAAATATGCATAGTATGTTTTGTTTACGAAGAAACCAAAACCCCCATTCTCTCCTTTTTCATGGCAATGTATTGGGTATTGGCACTTTTCCAAATTCCTTGGCTTTTATCATTGATTTTTGTTTTGACACTTTTTGCACTCCTTGTTTGGTGTTGTTTGTGTTTTGTTTCCAAGATCCAACTTTTAAACTCAAGTTTTTATAGCTCTTTGTTTGATGCTCTTTGTGTTTTTTTTCGAGTTTCAATTCTTCAACTCAAGTGCACATTGTTTTTGTTTGAGGAGTCTAGTTTGTTTTCATAAGCAACAAGAATTGGATTGTACAAATGACAATCTCTTTGTATTCATAGTGTAATTTCATTTTCTTATCACATATATACTTAAATTGGATTGTTATATTAACATGCAACTCACAGTGTACTAGCCTTGACTTTTATTTTTAAGGTCAAACAAAATCATGATAGTGGATGAAATCATGTGATATGATTAAGTAATTGAATTGCATAATTAATTGATTTTTCATCTATTCAAAAGCTTCAATTTTTTTAATGTTCATCACAAGCATTGTCCAAATTGATTGAATCATTCTTCATGGTGATTTTTTCCTAATGTGCAAATTGTTTGAATAGATTGTTTGACGAAAGTTGCATATGGCCATTTTTTATTTGTGCAATCCCGTTGTGATTTTACTATTACTTGTAGTTTCCTTCTTTGTTTTGAATTTAATAAGTTTTTATTTGTATCTAATTGCTTGCATCTATTTTGCAAAGGGAAATAATTGACCCTTTGATTAGAATTTGTTTTGGTCATTACAAATTTTTAATCATGTTAAGTAGTGTTTATGTTCACTTAGGAATACTTTCAACCAATTCATTTAAGCTGATGAAAAGATGACCAATAACCAACAAACTTCAATTGATTGATCCAAGCTAAAATGTACTAATTGGTTGAATTCTAAAAATCAAATGATCAATTATGAAATTTAAAGAGTTTATCAAAAATAAGAAATGTAGGTACAATTCTTACTCACATATATAAATATAACTAGGTATATTAAAATGATTCATGTCTCAACTAGTGTTAGGTGGGTACTTGGTTTGAAAGGTTAAAACTACCAGTTCCAATAAATTAAATTAAATTAAAATTCAGTATAATTTTTGGAATCAGTTCTACAAGCAGAATCAAAATTTACTTTTTTGAAGAACTGAACCAAAAACTGGATTCTTGATTCCACTTACTGTGTGGAATCAGAACCAAGATTAAAACTTAAATTAATTATATATATATATATAGGTCAAAAGACTCAAACAAAGGGCTAACCAGAGGTTAACAACTGGTTCTAGTGCAGGATAACCAGAATCAGATCTTTTATGTAGAACCAGAATATTAAAAAATTGTATAGAAAGAACTGGACTCAGAACTTGGTTCCCAATTCCATTTATGTGTGGAACATGAACAATTCTAGTTTATTTTCCAGATCACATCCCGAGGTTGTTCATAAAACTAAGGAACCGCCCAACACTGGTCTGACCTGCCATATATTGACCATTAGGGTTCCTTGAATTTGTTTGTACATTATGCCTGACCTGGTAGGTATCTGGTTGGCCACTAGTTCCCAAGTCAGAAAGCCAGGAATCCTTTACCTTCTAGATTGTATTTAGATTGAAGAATTTGGATTTCCTTAGAGCATCTCCAGCGGTGCTCAGTTTGTGATCTGCACAGTAAAATTGGATGAAGATTCTCGTTATGGCGGAGCATCATTGCACAGTTTGCGGTGTCTGGTGAAAGGCGCAGCAACAGTAGGCACCTGTCGAAACGAGTGTAATAAATACGATCTGACTACTAATCAGTGATTTTGATTGGCCCATCGTAATGATTGGTCCAGGTGGATTGCTATTAGTAGTTCTCCACGTATTTGCTGTCTAATTTCAGTTTTATCGGTGGGGTTGCGAAAAAGTAAATAACAAAACTTGGATGTGAAAAACATTTTTGCAGTGAGCACTGCTGGAGATGCTCTTATGAGCTGGAGAATAATGGCCACTAACTCATGTGTCAGAGGCCATTGACACATTTTTCTTGGGGTCGTGAATGAACCAGCTTGCGTGCTAGATCTTCCTGTGCACACAAGACTTGCGTGAGGTTGATTCCATAATTGGTCACCAATCAGTCCTGTGGCGCGCAGGAGGAGTTGAGTCCTGACTCCTGACAGCCCACATTTGACAAAAGAAATGAAGGCGTAGGTAGTAGTAGTTTCAAACCTCAAACCTAGAGTCGTGATTTCACCACGTCCGATCCTCCACTACAGCAAACGGCCTGTCGGGTGTTTCTTCAAGTCAGTCCAGATGGTTGCAAATGGCGGCTGGTTTTAAGTATTTTGCAAAACTAGATATGAGTTTGATACTTGTTTGGCTGCCCATATCCAAAACGTCAAATTGCAGCTCGTTGAGCAATAGTTTACAGACTCTCTATCGATCTGGCTCACTGGATCAGCCATTCAAGGAATATTCAGGTTTTAACAATGGCCGTTTTGGAATGTATTTTCCAATAAGCGGTAGCAACTAGCAACATCAGAGTTGTCATGAGAAGGAATGAAATCCAGTGTTGGCAACAATTGTTGGGCCAGTTCTGAGTTTTGGGCTAATTCAAGATACGATTTTCAATAAGGTTTCCAAGTGCCCAGAGAACCATTATGCCTACTCGCATCTCCTTGCATCAACTTCCACCAATTGGAAGAAAACTGAAACATGTACTCAAAAGACCATTCAAATGAGGTACTCACATGGTATCATAAGGTAATGATTTCCTCAAAACTTGATAGTAAAATTGTTCAAACTAAGTTGGTTAAAAAAATTTAAAGCTTCCCGTCATGTTGGCATAAGACTATGTTGCTGAATAAATTGTGTCACTTATGTCGTATTTTAGACCAATGTGATTGCACAACCACCATGGATTGTCAGGTTTTGGGTTAATGTTGTGTGATTGTGTGTTATAATCTGAGCTCAATGCACAATCACATTGTATTATCCCACTAATGTGATTTAAATTTAAAAGTAGACTATGTATCTAGGATTTCAATGAGAAGTGTATAGTATGGTTCTAGATTATGAACTTGATCCAAGATTTATTCATGCTACAACATCCGATCAATGTTTGAGTTCAAAAATCCCTTAATGAACTTAATTTCACCATGGTATGATCAAATGCCAAGCTAGTCTATTTCAAATTTACAATTCAAACTTAAGAATTTCAATGAAATAAATATGAGTATTTTACTATCATGCCGAATCCTCTTTAGTTTATGACCTTGTACTACCATTTTCTACATTGTTACCTTGTTATTTGATGACCTTGTGCATGAACACATTTAGTGTCAAGTGCATGGCCCGAAGGATCATATTAACAAATGAAAACATTTTGAAACCTACATAGCAAAATAAGTCTTTGAAAAAAACTTGTTAAAAATGACCACACTTGAGCTAGAGTTGTAGTTGTGGATGATGAGTTATGATGACAATATGAAATATTGAAAGGCAACATAAGTGAAGAAAACAACCATAACATGGAAAATAAGCTTGAAAAATCAATTTAGTTTAAATTCTCATCTAGTTTTCAAACATCATTTGTTTGAAATTATATGCACTAGTTCATTTGTTCCAAATACCAAATCCCACAATTTTGATCATATGATGAAATGACACTACCGAAGTTGGTTGATGTCTACTTTTGAAAACACACATTGCAACAATAATTGTTGCCTCCACTATATGATGAACATCATAACAAGACAATTAAAATTTTGCATGACATGAAAAGGAGTTACCAAAGATTTCATAACATCCTTGGACATCAAATGTTTACAAGGGTTAATTTCATCTCACCAATTTCTTGCCCTAACCAAATCAAATTTCCATTTGAAAATTTGGCTGAAATGATGAATTTAAAGTAAAATGTATTGGTTTGAAAATCACTTGTGTTCATGACTTGTAATAATTGAAGGGTAGGAAAAAATTATGTGATATTAGATAACTAATGAAATAACACAAAGGTATTGAAACTTATAAAACTCCAAACTAAATACCTCCTCTCAAATAATATATTTTTTCTTTGCCACAAATGATATCAATAATCAACAAATAGTGTATTGTTTAAATAAATAATGTGTGCATTGAAAATCACAAATGATGAACTTAACAAATCCATTTAATTATATTTGAACATGTTTTTCAATATATGAAAACATTCATAGGTCATCCAAATGTAATGTTTAAAGCTTCATATATGTTATAAATCCATTAATTAGGATTATGATTCAAATAATTTAACATAATTATAAATGAAATTTGTAAATTAGATTGGGTGCATTGGATTGTTAGTGTTCCAATGTCCACAAAAGACATATTGCAATCATTGTTGACTTGATTGGATCTTAGATATCATAATGATATATAGCTTAAACAAATTTAGTCATTGTATAAGTGAGCAAAAAATATTGATGAGCCATGAGCATTGTATGTTTATAAAGCTAGCAATGATCAAACTTATTTCACATTAGATAATCGATAATTATGATTTTGGGTAGTATCTTGAATTTTTAATTTAATATCAAAGCAACATATGCTAGTGTTCAATATTGTGGAAACAAATTATCTCCCAACTAAACATGTGAACGCAATGGGTTTGAAGGTTCATGGAAATGTGAAGAGATAAGGATGAAGTTTATTTTTATGCTTATATATAAGAGATGTTATGCAACTAGAATTGGTCTTTAAGCAATTGAAATTAAAATTCTCCATTTCACAAGTGATGTGAAACACCCTTAGGCATGTCATATTCATCATTTTTCATCCTTCTCCTTAATTCTTCACAAATTGAACAAGGGAGCAAATCCTTTGGGATGTTAATATAAGATGATAAGCTTCATGGACACCTTTGGATAACTTTAATTACACAAATAGACAAAGGGGCTATTTAATATAGTTTTGACCCAAATTGGGTTCAAAACTTATTGGTTCCCACATGAAATCATCTTGACCCAAACCTTTGTATATGGAATTACTTGTGTGCACAATATATTTTATAACTGCCAATGGGGTACTCATTAAAATGGCAAATTCTCTTTAAATATATATTTCAAAATCAATACTCTTTGGTGAACTTCACAATTACAAAGCCTCATAATTCCCATCTAACTTTATTTTCATATAACCCTTTTAAGAACTTTGTAACAACACATCTATTTCCACGATTTCAAATTTTTGTTTTAAATGCTTGAAATTATTTTTTACATGTTATAATTTTCAAGCCTTCCTACCTTTCAAGAAACACACTTTTTTGGGTCATTTAAACTCACCATTTCATTGCCTCAATAAAACCCTTCAAATAACATCAAAACCATTCAATTTGGATATGTTTTGACTCATGAAAAATCATTTTAAATACACAAGCCTCCTTGTGACATTCAATAGTCAAAGTGGGAATGTAACTTGGGGTTCATAGTAATTATTCTTCCTTTTGATTCCATACACTTTCAAATTTTCACCTTGTTTAGGAATTTGTTTCACGTAATGTAAATAAACCTAATTTGAACCACGTTCAAAACATCTCCCTTACAAAAACTTGTAAAATGAATCAAAATGGAATCCAAAATGCCCATACTTGTTATATGGACCATAATAGGAAAACTAGCAAGCCAAAAAGTACAAAATAATGAGTATTCATCACACCTAAATGCATTTATAGTAATAATTTAACCACATAGTAAAAGGTTTTGGGCCATATGTCAATGATTGTCGGATCATTTTTCATCCCATATTGTTCATGTAAAGGTTTTCCATTAATCAATTTTTGAGAAGTTTATTTCTAATCATGAAGTTATTGTGTTGATTCACTTTGTGAATAATTGTTGTTATTTATTACATGAATTATGGGTGGTTACTAAATTAATTCTAGACATTTTTAGATTATGAGATGGAAAGAAATAAGTTCAGCCATGAACAATTTCCAAAATATTATTTATTTATTTATTTATATTTGTAAACTACAAAATTTTTGTTGTGAAGGATGGGAAGTTCATTCAAACATTTCAATTAGTTTTGTTTGTAAAAGACATTGAACTACAAGGTGATTATGTGAATATAGCAATTTCATGACTTACTTTTGATTGTGAGGAGAGACCACTAATAACCACTTGATAAGATCTTTGAGATTTCATTAACATTGTGTAAACAAGATAATGGTTTAGAAAATGAACATGAGCTTAAGTGATTAGAAGTGGGGGAAAAATCAACAAAGATGGTGTAGTTCCTAGGTTTCTAAGTTTCAATGGAGAAGGTGTTGGTAGTGATGATGTTGGCCACACCACCCTGCCATGACAATGAAAACAACCTTCAATTCAATTTTCAATATTTGCTATGAAAAAAAATGGAAATTGGAATGACCATTCACTTAGGATGGTCATGGGTGTTGTTGATTCAAAAATGGCTATGAAGGTTATTTGCAATGGAATTGGGGGGTACCAATCATAAGTTTGAAGAATCACCTTTACAATGTGACAATAATTTTAAAATGCGACATCAAAAGTACACTTACAACCAACAAATAAGAAGAATTGTCAATTTACATTGTAAACATGCAATAGCTTAGCCACCTTCTTACATCAATGCAACTCAAGTTTAAAATAACGAAGATTGTAAATGAATGGTCGACACCTTGGCAAACTAAGGTGCGGGTTCAAACATTGACATCATTCACAAGGTCTTGATCAAATTGGTTGTGCAAAAGGCTTCTGCCCAATCAACATAGCATCCTTTTATGATAACCTTGATGAAGTATATTGTTGGCACAATTATTCACTGGATCAAATATGAAACTACAATGAATCAATAGCCTAGGTTGAAAGGAATGGGGAAGCTCTAATACTTATAAGCAAAGGCTCCAAATTTGTACATGTGATCATGCTTGATGAACAAGAACATCTATGTCTTGTTGTGCTTGAATGCAAGAGATGGAACGATCCCAAACTTTCATATATTCAAAGGGAAGATGATGAGATGTAATTACATTATTTGGTGTGAAAGCGAAACAACAATGACCATGCAACCAAAGGTGTGGATAATAAAATTTAATTTTACAAGCAATTGCCCATTTCATATTTGTTGCTAAACATGCAAACAACACCATCGTTCCCCAGGATTGACTTTTACTAATTCTCAATAGTCATAACTCACAACCTTTGTAAAAATGTTGGTGGGACAAAAAACCTTAAACCCTAAATTGAACTTCATCCTATGGATTCATTCGCTTGTAATGGCCTTGAAACCCTCCAAAACTCCACGACCTAAAAAGCTAGAACACCAATAATATGATATGTTCATAGTACCTTAGTACATAGGTTGGTTAGCCATTTTTTAATCATTTTTGAAGATTTCAAATGTTTTTAGAAATATGGGCCTAACATGCCTAAAATTTGAATAAAGCTTTCAAGCACAATTGCTTCATTATTTGGTTTACGGTCAACTTGTAAACTATTATTATTTTTATTGTTGAACATAACTAACAAAAAGTAATAATGAATTATTAAGCACCTTGCCACCAAACCAACCTAGGCACTAGGTTAATATGATATATTACTACATTTGGTAATGGGGTTGTGTTGTGCATATTGTGGAATATCAGTTACTTAGCTAAATTGTTAAAATTGGCTTTGTTTTTTCGCCAAGTCCACATCCACTTCACCAACTTGTAAAGATTGATTCATTTTTTTATAGTGTATTTATAGATACATTTATAGTGTGTAAAAGAACTTGCAAGCATTTCAAAAAATGGAACTCCCTCAAAGATGAACATTCCATTTTTTGAAACACCCATGGTTATTTTTCCCTTGATACTTGACATGTACTAGTTGAGTGCCTACTTAATATTATAAGAATTCAATGTTTTAAATGAATGATAATCTTTATGTTGTGCAGAGACCTTAAGGTGGGGCTTTATGAAATTCAAGCCCATGCTCAACTCCACTTTAGAAAACCTTTATTTGAATAAAGCTTGACCCTTCAAACAGTACCTTACACATAAGCCTAGTTTGATGAATCATCAAGTCCACATCACCAAATTGTCAACTCCATGTGGTTAATGCTCCATTGCTAACTTGCGAAGTCCATTAAATTGCTACAAATGCACGTCAAACTGCCTAGAATTTTTAAAAATTACAATATACCCATTACCTGAATGTATTCCTTTTTTGCCCACAATGGAAGACTTCCCAATTTTCATTGCTTGCCAAATTTTTGAAAAGGACTCAAACCAGTGTTGGGCAATTTGCACTTTTTGGTATTTGGAATTGGTGATAAGGGTAGAATATGTGTACACTTTTCATCCATGGTTCTCAAAATCAAAAAATTGGTTGTGACCTTGGGTAGAGGTTTTAAAATAATCATAGAACTAGTTTTGACCCTTAAGGGCAATTTTTAAAAATCAAAGATCTAGGCCAAAAAACCTACCCCAAATTACCAGATTTTTTTTCATTTAAGGTAAACTGCCCAGTGATTGAACATTTAAACATTCAAGGCAAGCTGGATCCAAGGGGAAGGCTCCATTATTTTTGGTGTCCAAAAAACACTTGAACCGTTCCTATTGGTGCATTTATCACATTAAAAATCATTAAAACGAGAGTAGAATTATGAAAGTTACGATCCCCCAAAGCATAGGGGGTCAAAAACTCAAAAAAAAAACCATTGAACACCCAAAAAATTCCTTGTATGTTGTTTTGTTACTATTAGAGTTCTAAGATGATTTGTAGAACTTCAGGTGGCACTTTTATAACACTTTAAATTGTTTAAAATGAATAAGAAATAAGATAATTATGAGGTTTGAAAGTAAGAGGGGTAAAAAATGAAGAATTGTTTTTGAAAACATGTTTTGCCATTCGAGAAAATGTATTTTCTTTACATCATTTTTGTGGTTGGTCCTTTGGCTTTGCATTTCGAAGATGATTTGTAAAGCTTGAGAAGGTGTTCCTATATCATTTTAAATCATTCAAAATGGAAAAAAATTGAAAAAGATCCGCCAAAATGTTTCATCATAAGCAAGTGATTGATGATGGGCCGGTTTACCCTATATATAATCCATTTAGAGTTTTTTTATCCATTAAAATTCATTTAGATTCATTGGATAAAAATAGTGTCAAGTTTAGGTCTTGTTTGGAGGTGGGGTTTGATTTTTTGGGTCAAAATTTAAAATTAAGGGTCCAAGGACCCAAAATCAACCTAAGAACCACATTTGAAACCCACCCAAAACCTGAAATTGAACAACATTCTAATCACATGTCTTGCCTTTTGAGAGTCTAGTAATGCAATCCCATCGTCAAATGTAGTCTTCTTTGATAGACCAACTACACGAACAAGCATTTACTTTGCTTGTAGTAGATGTTCCTTTGGATGTCATGCAAGCACATCTTTGCTCATGTGCAAGTCTAGCAACAAGGGTTTGGTTATTAGCTTGTCTTAACACCCCTTCATTTTGTTTATCCTCCACCCGTTTTTTTACAACATTCCATATTTGTTTCGATATACCACATCTTACAATTTTGCATCTTTCACAATGCCAATGTTGTCATACCATCGATGGTTTGGGTATCCATTTGCTATGTTGCCCGTGCGGGAATGGCCACATTGTATTCCATGATACACTTCGAGACATCGTTGCAACTATCGCATCGGAGAGTGAAGCTCGCATATAGACAAAGGATTTTCACCTTTTCCCTTGCCACACATGAAAATGAATGGATATTGTCATCACCAGAGATAGTTTTCAAACCCTAGCAAACATTGTAATTGCTAATCTGACTCATACAGATTTGGTGTAGTGTGCTTTGACAATGATAGTGCATGCAACAATAGTTGTCGCTCAAGACAAGGCACAATCTTACATAGAACGAACACTAGGAAATGACTTCATTCCCCTAGCCATAGAAACTTACGGTTGTCTCCATCCTCATTTTGATTCATTTCTAACTTCTTATGTACATGCCTGTATAACTTGCCATCAGCAAACCTCTTTAGTAGCTTCAATGTTTATATTTCATTCTAGGCAACAAGTGTTGATAGCCCTACAACATGCATAAACCATCGCTTTTAGTGGGCTGCCACATTTAATCACAATTCTTCATCTCTTCCACACATACTAGTTAGTGCACCTCCATCACTAGTTGATTTGTGACATAGGATGCCCTTTTAGCATTACGTCTTCCACTTCATTACTATTGTTTTGATGGCCTTGGTTTTCTTTTTGTGTGTTCACTTTTGCATCGACATGCCTAGTACTTTTTGTGGATGGATTTCCATCCTTGCCTATATATATATTCAAGGTTCATCATTAAAAGTACCTAAATACCTCAACACTTTAATGGATTTAAAAATAATTTAATTATTTTTGAATTGCTGGTTTTTTTAAAAAATTAGTGTTAAGAATGCAGAAATTTTGAAGTTTCAAGTTGCATAATGGTAAAAGTTTTGAAAACTGAAGGAAATTTACTTCATTCATGAAAGTTTTATCTATGAAAACTCATGACCAGGTTATTAGCTTTTATGCTAGTTATGTGGGTTTTAAGGTTTAGGGTTATTCAATGTCAACTTAATGTGATTATAGTTTGGGGGTGGGGGTTCATATCTCATGAATGAAATTTGGATGATCTTTCATGAATGAAAAAAATTCCAGATAGTATTTTGTGGATGATCTTTTATTTCATCCTTAAATTTCATAAAATTTTATCCATTAAAGTTCATCCAGTGAAATTCATGAATTGATATCAAATTGATGTTCATCCATAAAGTTGGATGAAATGAAAATATGAATGAACTATTTTTGTGGATGAAATGCAATGGCAGATGACATTTCCTAGATGAATTTCATATCATCTTAAACTATCATGAAAATTCATTCATAAAAGTCCATCCAATCATTCATGAATTTTCATCCACACAAATTATGAATGAAGGTTCATCCATTCATCCACCATAGATGATATTGATGTAGTTGGGTCAAACCCAACTAGAGAATATCCAATTTCATTACATTTGACCATAATTTATACATGGAATTCATCTAGTCAAGGTGGTTCAATTCATCCATCATAAATCATCTCATTTCATTCATCAATTTCACAAATCATCTGTTCAGACAATGATTCATCTCATTCAATGGGCTTAAAGATTCCACCTACTTATAAAGATTGGATACACACACACACACAAAAGCATGAAGTTTGACCTCGAAACCCTTTAAATTGCTCTCAAAATGCAGATTTAGCAAATTCTAGAGGCTAGGTAGAAAGGACCGTACCTCTCAAGCTTAAAAAGAGCCATCAAATCCAGCCCCAAAAGTTCAGGATAAAAACAGACAGAGAGGTTTGAGCCGTTTTCTGAAACTTGGGAGACTGAAAATTGGGGAGTCATTTTTTTTGAGCAGAAAAGAAACACATTTCAGGCATTGGGGAGCCTGCAAAATTCTAATTCTAGGCAGGTTGAAGAGAATTTCCAGCAATCGCTGCTGCCGATGTACACAGTCAATCCATACATGCACCAATCATCATGGAGCTTTCACATTGTTCCACTGTGCACAACTCAAACCTTGAAAGCTATTGCTTCTGTCCAGGAGAGATATAACTAGGATCACTCTTGCATAGTTACATTGCATGCACTTTTTTTTGCCTCATAAACAAACTGGAAACTGATCTATGCATTCTTTTTTGCATCCACAGCATGAGTTGCAGGTTGAGTTCCTTGTTTCATGGTGTAGAGTTTGTATGTCCAACCACTAAGGAACAAAAGGAGACCAACCCCAGCTGTAATCCAAGACCAAACAATCCAGCGAGGCATCGGCTTGGGGTAGAGACCTGGAGATTATAAAACTCATAATAAGACTCATGAAGACACTTCGCACTGAAAACAGAGAAATACAGACAGTGTGAACAACACAAGGACAGACAATCTTCAGAAAGTGCAAATATCGATGCTATGAAGCTTTTACACAGCACACCTACTGAACAGATTTCAGACTGAAATAGATATGTTGAACAAAGCGTACCTTGTCCGAATTTCACACAGATCAGGGTTTCCACAATAGCTATTGCAAGAGCCAACCAGCAAAATGCACCAAGTTTTTTTGTAGGCTTCCTGCATAGATGAAACAAAAGCAGTGAGACCTGTACTTAACACCAGTTTAAAAGACAATTTGGCATGTCATTTGTACAGATTCAGAGGAAGAGAACCCTAAACCCTAACACATCAAGAAACAAAAAAATGATTGAACACCAAAAAGGGCCACCCAATACACTCCCAAGACAGGCAAAAACCATACTGATGAAGTGGAATAAAAAAACCCCCTCACCTTGTCTGGAGGAAGGAATTGTACTCCCGAATTGCTGGATTTGCAATGAGCCACCAGATCAGTAGACGGTATGAGTTGAGAGGGTTGCGCGGAGGTATCCAGAGGCAAAGTTTCAGAAAGAAAGCATTCACCTCAACTGTCAAAATCCACATTGCCAACACAAGCACTTGTACAAACCGTGTTGGTCCCATTAGAGGATTCCATTCATCTTTGTCCCAGTATGCTGGTGTGAATTGCCCCAGAGACCTTTTCACCTGCAATTTTTCTCAGAGTACACACATTCTTAATGGAGGGATGGGCTCTATAAAATCCTCAAACTAGCCTGGACCTCTCTATAAAGCAGGTTAGCAGAATGATACCATCAAAGACACCCAAAAAAACAAATCAACTCGAAAGCACCTGAAAAGACAAGTGCAAACAGGTTCTGCAAATGCATAGTCCTAAATGAATAACGGTGGCATAGAATTGGCAGCTAAAAGTAATCCACAATTATCTGTTCCACAGTGACAACAGCAGACAAGATGGACACAAGTAACACTGCTTTTGCAACAAAATTCAGATTCCTCAAACAGCCCCTTTTGCCATGTATCATGCATCAAGGGCTGGAAAGCAAAGAAGACACACCTTATCCATTATAGATGGTTGACGGCTAAGGCCCACCCAAGCATATGCCTTCCCATCAAAATACCTAACTGTCCGCATTCCTGCCCAGATACCTTTACACATGGAAGAATCCAATATTATTATCCCATTCCTCTAAACAAAAACAATGCTGTGAAAGCAAGACACTTTGGTGCCACATCAAGGAGGGAGGACCAAAACATATATTCAGGGAACACTCGGGCAGGAGCAGGATTTTGCATCAAAAGAAGTGCAACACAAGCTTCAAGGTCAAGAAAAGATTAACATGTAAATAGGCACACAAATCAGCAGCTAGCTGCTCTTGCTGGATAGTTTAAAGAGCTACTTAAGGAAAAAAAAACTCAACAACAAAGCAACAGGTAGAGTTGAGCACCAATCCAGTTACAAACAAGAACATCAAGGATGATGCTGTCCCACCAGCACTCATTGAAGTTAGGCAGCATATGGTTGAATGTTACCTGCACACAATAACTCCCCCAGCTGAACTTTCAAACTCAGGATTTTCATACAGGGCCAGTGCCTTCAACATATGAAAAAACACAGTTTCTCTTTCATTGAGAAAGACCTAAAATGCTTTACATACATGTGGACAAGTTGGTGAGAAAGGAGTAGAGAGAGGGTTATACAAAGAAGACCTGGCCTTGCCACCTTTGTGGCCATAGGGTTTAGGGTCCCCATGTCCAGCAAGAGAACCAGGGGGGGAAGAGGGAGAATGCAGCATCATGGTGGGTGGGCCTACCTCCATCAACTCAAAACCAATGGAAAGCACCCACAGAAGTGGCAAGTTACGGACCATGATGGCCTTCCCCCACCATCCCAGAGTATGTGCTATCACAAACTCATCGAACAGTGTTTCCTGCATCATGAATCACAAGAGGATATTTTTATGCTGTGCTCTGGAAAGAGTGCAACACATCATCCATGACTGCGGTGGTATTGACTACCAGACCATGCAGATGCTCCAACAAAGTCCAGGGTCACTGGAACCTGATAGGTACCCCAAGACAACAATTGCTGCTGCTTGATGGGCATGCATGCAATCAATCAGGTAGGAGCACAGTCACCCACCCAGACATTAGCAAACTTGTTGGTGGGATTCTCTGGAGTATAAATACGACAGTCTGCTCCATATGACCTCTCTTTGAGCTCTGCCCACATAAGAAGCATCTTTAATGAGTGTTGTTGCTTCAAAACCAACCACTAGTTTCACTGTCAGGTTTCGGCTTTCTGTTCCTCAGGACTCCTACATAAAGACCTAAGATTGAAGCAAAACCAGTATTTCCATCCTGTCAATCCTGCATTCTTTTTCTGACTTCAGCACATAGCCTCCTCCCAGTCAAGTCACAATAAACAGCAAAAGAGGAAAGCAGGACATACCCACACCAAGTTCAGGGTGAAGAAACTTAAGAAATCGGCGGGCATCATCCCGCTTCTGTAGCAAAAGTTTTTTTTAAAAATCCATCATCATCAGTACACATTTAAAGCCATGACTCCCGAGAAGAGAAAAACGTTATGTTGATAGACCGATTTCTGGATGTCCCAGAAAAGAGTGACAAAAGTGCTGACCTGAAACAGGAGAAAGGTGAGGAAGACAAGGTAGACTACTGCGATCCCATGGATCAATCGCCAGAATGATGGGTGTGGTCTGACCAGTATACTGGCAATCACAACACACCCCCCCCAAAAAAAGAAAAAGAAATCCAGCTATTAAGAATGTTACAAGAAGAAGTTGCAATCTCTTATACAAACTATAATTCCACATCTGCCGGCACAACTCCAAATTCTCCTGCAAAGGCTACAGTAATGAAACAATTCTTCAAAAAGAGGTAACAAACAAACATGACTGAACTGAAGTGAGGGAGGGAGTTACGTCGGAGGCGCCTGAAGCAAGCAATAACCTAGAAATACAGCAATTGTAGCCAACACACCCCTGCAAGAGCCCACCCACAAAACCATCAACATTGCAGCATCCCTGAACCCTAAACCCAGGAATTGAGGGACAGGGAGCTTTCTTTCTTTCTTTCTTTCTTTCTTTAACAGAGCTCTTGAATTTGGGTTTTCTCTGCAAACAGAGATGCATCTACTTACTTGCATGAAATCCAAATTTCCAATCATGAAATGCGCCAAAAAAAAACAGGGTAAACATGAAAGAACAGGGAAGAAGGTAGTGGGAACAGCACGCTTTGGTATTGGAAACTGTGTCAGTATCTGCATCAAACTCCTCTGATTGAAATGCCCCACTTGCCCACCTGCAGCAGAAGAGACACGTGCCCACCATGCCTCAAAGGTTGGAGTTGGTACAAAGCCATTTGCAGCCAGACAGACACAAACCAAGTCTTGGGCTTGAGATTGAGTGCCCGTACCTCAAGAAGGTCCAGATTGAAAGCTTGTTGTAAGCAAGCAAAGAAAGAAAAACAAGGGCTAGGTGGAAAACTAAAAAAAAAACCCAGACTGTGCTTGCTTACACCAAGAGGCAAGCTCCCACAAGAAGAAAGGTAATAGTGCGAGGTTTGTAGAGCCAAGCAGTCCATGGATCCAAGTCACGCATGATACTCCATGCCTTGCTCTCACTATCCTCTCTCACCAACATCAACTCTTCCTCCTCGGCCCCATCTCTTCTTCTGCTGCTGCTGTTTGTCGTGTGTTGTCGCGCCATCCCGCCCTCGCCCTCCCTCCCTCGCGGCTCCTCAAGACTGTCACTACTACTCTTCTTGTGCCTCCCCTCTCTTCTCACCATCCCTGATCCAATTCCCAAAAACTAGATCCATCTCTCTCAAGAACACAGGCACACACTAGTTTGCTTGGAGTTTGGAGCTTCCGATCTAGAAAAGGAGCTGATGGATTTGATTGGAGCTTGGAGCTTTAGATCGAGAAAAGGAGGTGATGGGTTTGCTTCTTCTTCTTACAGTTTGGAGCTTGCGATCTAGAAAAGAAGGTGATAGGTTTGCTTCTTCTTCTTCGCATTTGCCATCGGAATATGCTGGAATAGGTATATAGCATGTTGTTGTTTGGTGAAGGTTCTTTTGTTTTTTGCCTCTTCTTCTTGCATACATGGGTGGCGGTTGGAAGAGCTTGACAGTATCCAGTTACATGCTTAGCTTCCAACACATAAGTCTAGCACAAAATAGAGAAGAGGTTACACTTGACTGCAAATTTCATGTCCCACGGAGCAATGTGATCAGGGTGGGACCCAGTCGCAGACCTTCTCAGTCTTGTTGCTCCCGTACAAGAAGAAAAGGTTTACAAGCAGAGAAGCTTTGTTCTGTACTGCTGATCAAAACTGCCAAACTCGAAAAAGGAGGGATGGCAGAGCAGCAGCAGCCTCAGCCTGACACCTTCGTGCTTCGACCTCTTGAGGCTGCGGACTACCATAAAGGTGCTGTCCTCTCCTCCTGCCCATTCGCACACAAAACAGCAAGCTCGCAGAAAACAAGCTTTGGAGGTGCGCGGGCGTCTAAGGGTTAGGGTGTTTGATGGTCAGGGGTGTGGGGATTGCTTTTCAGGTTACTTGCAGCTGCTCCAGCAACTCACCATAGTTGGTGAGATTTCGGAAGAGGCTTTCGCAGGTCCCGCTGCACAGCTATTCTCTTGCTCCTCTCGCATTGGGTCCTCCTCCTCCTCGTCTCCAGGGGATTAGGGTTTAGCACATCACTCTTATTGTGGCGCTTCTTTCTCACAAGGTTGTTGGACAATGAATGCATGCATGCATAGACAGAGGAAATTCAGAGGTGGAGGCTATCATCAATCCCTTTTTTTTTAAGGGGAATATTGTTTTTTGGGTTCTGGTTTTCCAGATGCACGGAAGATGTATCGAGCTTGATGTTTGGGGTTGATGTGGTGGTGGAGGGTGCAAGCAGGAAGGGTGGAGCATCTGCAGAAGCTTGGAGCCAATCATCATGTTGCTGTCATTGAAGGTTCTGGTTTTTTTCTTGGAACTTTTTCCTGAATTCTTGAGGAACAACCAGCTTTTCACACACACCATCAAACCACCTTGAAGTTTTCTTACAACCGAAGAAGAAGCAAACCCATCACCTATATGAGTCAGGATGGTCTAGTGGATCTGACACTTTGCTTGGGGATTTTGAAACAGATGTGGTAAGGAAGAAAATTGTTGCAACTGGAAGTATTCTAGTAGAATACAAGTTTGTGCGCAACTGTGGCAAGGTAAACTTTCAATACTCTTTCTTGAATCTGAACTTGTGGATCTGTGTCCAGGAAAAATGGATAGATAAAATGCTGCAGTCATTTTGATTTTTTTGCTTGCATGAGAAATTCATTCATATGCTAAAACCCCAGAACTTAGGTCTAAGCAAAATCTCATAACCATTGAATTTCAGAGAGCACACAGAGGCAGAAAAAGTGTTGGTATCTTAGTGTCACACAGCTGCTGATCATGAGCATAATGGGAATTCATGCCAAACTTTATTCATCTAAAACCCTAATCAACAGTGATCAACAAAAATTCTCAAACTCCTAATTGACAGGTTCAATCTGCTTTTCTGGTTTCTTTGACTGTCTGTGCTTAAGAGATCTGTCAACTTCAAAGTTGCTTCTTCTGCCATAACTGACTGTGTGCAACATGTGCACATAACAATTGAATTGCAGGTAGGACACATAGAGGACGTTGTGGTGGATAACAGTGTGCGAGGCCAGCACCTAGGCCTAAGGTTTCCACACCTCACTCACTTCTTCTCTCACTGCACCATGTGCATGAGTCTTCTTTCTTGCATGTCATGTTGATTCTTGTGTATGGTACAGAAATACATACATGGCTCAGAAGCAATTTGCAGGTTGTGTAATAAAAATGATGTGAATCTCATACCTTCTGTACTCAAAATATGTGTTGGGATGGGATGTTGTGTTGCTGCAGAATTGTTGAGTTCCTGACCACCTTTGCAGAGGAGGCCGGCTGCTATAAGGTCAGCAGATGTCTACATTTGTGCTCACAGCTTTTTTGATGTGCATTTCCTTTCTAGTTTTTATGCCACTTCATTATGGTCAATTTATTGACTTTGTGTGCAACTGAATTCATATCCTTGTCAAATTCATCCACAGGTTATCCTTGATTGCAGCACTGAGAATGCAACATTTTATGAGAAATGTGGCTTGTCCATAAAGGGAACACAGATGGCAAAATACTTCTGAGGAGGCCCTACAACCTCCTCCCTTGAGAATCATTTCCTTCCACTTCAGAAATGGACACTTCGCTTTCATGACAAGAAAAATTGTGTTTTGAGCAATCAGACTTTTATTGCATATGATGAGACCTGCAAGAATTCTGCAAACTCAGAGCTATCTAGAAAGAGTTGCAGGTATAGAAGCTATATTTGTCCCTCTTTACAACTTCGTCATAATGTGATCCCAACTCGCAAGAGACCTCAATTCAAATGCTTCCAAATTCTACTACTGTAGCCTTTCTAAGCAAAACCCTAAACTCCTGCAGTTTATTGCTGCCATCTCCCACTTGTCACTTCTCAATAATATCCAGGAAACATGCAATACAAAGTACCTTGAGTCACCACAAGCTCAGTGTAATTGATGCAACTCTTAAGAACATAACTTTTGATGGAGAAAACAAGAACATTTACTACAAAAGTCATGCCTTGATTTCATATGTCTGTGCAACAGCTGGTGCTTGTGCAACCCCTTTGTGTTTCTTTCCATCTGAAGGTGGAGTAAATGTCACAGGTGCTTCCTGCATGGCTAACACAGCAGCCGGTGCCTCCTGCTGCAGGGCTTTGTTCCTCGCAACTGCAGCTGCCACCTCCTTTGGCATGTATTTCTGCATTCCAAATATGCAATCACCCCCTTCACCTGACAAACTGTATGGACATGCATCCCTCCCATCTGCATAGCTATAGCATATTCAAAGAATGCTATACAAAGATGCTAACTCAGGCTTAAGGTTTAGGGTTTAGGTGAAGGTGTACAAACGTGTTTACCTCATCATGCTTTGCAAGAACTTCAGTGGCTGCAAAGTAGCAACCACATTCCTTAGCCCTTTCAAAAATGGCAGTACGTTCACTAGTGGTGGAGTCCTGAATGCCTGGGTATTTCTCAATGGGGCGTACAAAGCCCTCTGCAACTACAGAGTGCCCTTCTCGAAACAAATCTGGTAAAGCTCCTCGATACCTCACAAGAATCTGCAGATTACACCCAGCATCAACTTAAACTGGCTTGCACATTTTTAACACCAGAAGGAGCCAGCTGCACTTACTGCCATACTAGATACACAGGTCCTGACCTTGCCATGATCCCTTCAATATCAGGCCATCAACCCATTCTGAGCTTGTGTAAAGAGAAGACAATTTGGGGTTCATATACAACCTCAGTCATACCTCATTGGCAAGATCTGTAACCACAAACTCCATCTCCGTGGAGTTCTTGAGATGCTGCACACTGGCGACCACCAATACCCTCATGAGCAACAAGCAGGTGCAGAAGAACATATAAAAAGCATACCCCATATCTAACTGATCCAATGGCCACAATGAGACAGATTTGCAGAAGGGCACCCTTAAAAACTCTGAGAAAAGCTATGCAACTGATGAGGTAGTATCATGAAAGAGGCAACCCACCTCCCTTCGAGCACCAAGCCACCAAGCCTGAAGCGGTTCTTAGAGGGATCTTTGAAAAACTTTTCCATGGCCTGCAATACCAATCTTCCCCTGTTTAAGCCAGTGTTTCTCTTTTCAATTTCTCAAACTTGAAAAACCAGTGAATTTTCAGAAGCAACAGGAAGACTCATTCATTATGTTCACAGTCATACTACTACTATGGAGGTCATTCAGCTTCACCCACCTCTGAGGGTGTGACGTAATACATCAGATTTTCTTGGAAGGTGTTGAGAACCACAATGATGAAGCCTGACACAAGCGTACCAGCCAACACAAGTCCCCACAAGCGCCGTGTTTGCAACTGTCTTGCCCTCGCTCCTATATCTACTTTCTTTATTGTTGCATATCCTCTGCTTGTGGCCCATACCCTGAACAGTTAGCACAGATTTGGGCCCAAAAAAGCCTAGTTGGTTTTTTCTATTAGGCTGAATAGCTCTGGATCACTGAGTACTTGGCCATCAATCCCCCAATGCATATATCTATCTCCATGTCACCCACAAGGAAATGTGAAAAAGGCACCAACTTCTCAACACACAAACCAGCTAGAAAGACTATACCTGTTGCAAATCAAAATACAAAGAGAAAGAAGTTGAAGACAAGTGGGAAGAAGAGAATAAAGAAATCCAAAGAATGATAGAAAAAGGCAAAGAGGGTGCACCTCACATAGGGCTTAAATGAAAGAGATTCTCTATCTATTAAACCCATTGGTGTTGGTGACTGTCTACTCAAAGCCTTCGTCATAGATCTCCATGAGGAACAAGCAGTAACAGGGGTTGTCGGCAGCATCGAAGCACGGGACATTCTAAAAGAAACTCCATTAACTTCCAATCTTTGCCCATGTCTAGAAAGGGAGTTTGTGGTCATATCTGCCGAGTCAAACCACCTGCATGGCTCCATGCTCATAGTTATGAATCAGAACTGGACTGCAGAAGATGGGTGATCAGGGCTTCTCACAATTTGATGAGAAAGACCACTCCACCCAGATCCTACAATTCTTCAACAAGTCATTACACCTGAAGACCTGACGATAGAAGTAGAACCAATTTTGGAGAAGAGAAACTGAACAACAATACAATAGCATACCTCTTGGATTCTTTTGGTTGGTGTCTGCCCCAAAAGAATGGAGAGCATTTGGTAAAATGAAATTCACAAGTCATCATTGCAGCTAATTGTTTTTTCAACAACCATGTGTTTGATGGCCTCCATGCTTCAAATGCCTCTTCTTTGATCTTGTATACAGGATCTGAGCAAAGCTTCTGCCAAAGCCGATTTCTGCTTATTTCTTCAACTGCTGCAAGTCAAAATTGTTGTGGCATACAAAATATAAGGAATTAATCATTCCTCCAGACACACATAATGGAAATTCACATTTTTGGGGACCAAAAAACCCCATTGATATCCAACCCTAAATCTGAGCAAATCTCCTGCCAAAACCAGATTTCTGCTTCTTTCTTCAACTGCAAGCCAAATTGTTGTGGCATACAAATCTAAGAAATGAACGATTCTTCCACACACACATAATGGAAATTCACATTTGTCGGGACAAAAAAACTCCATTGCTATCAAACCCTAAATCTGAGCAAATCTCCTGCCAAAACCAGATTTCTGCTTCTTTCTTCAACTGCAAGCCAAATTGTTGTGGCATACAAATCTAAGAAATGAATGATTCTTCCACACACACATAATGGAAATTCACATTTGTCGGGACAAAAAAACTCCATTGATATCAAACCCTAAATCTGAGCAAAGCTCCTGCCAAAACCAGATTTCTGCTTCTTTCTTCAACTGCAAGCCAAATTGTTGTGGCATACAAATCTAAGAAATGAACGATTCTTCCACACACACATAATGGAAATTCACATTTGTCGGGACAAAAAAACTCCATTGCTATCAAACCCTAAATCTGAGCAAATCTCCTGCCAAAACCAGATTTCTGCTTCTTTCTTCAACTGCAAGCCAAATTGTTGTGGCATACAAATCTAAGAAATGAATGATTCTTCCACACACACATAATGGAAATTCACATTTGTCGGGACAAAAAAACTCCATTGATATCAAACCCTAAATCTGAGCAAAGCTCCTGCCAAAACCAGATTTCTGCTTCTTTCTTCAACTGCAAGCCAAATTGTTGTGGCATACAAATCTAAGAAATGAACGATTCTTCCACACACACATAATGGAAATTCACATTTGTGGGGGACAAAACAATTCCATTGCTATCAAACCCTAAATCTGAGCAAAGCTCCTGCCAAAACCAGATTTCTGCTTCTTTCTTCAACTGCAAGCCAAATTTTTGTGGCATACAAATCTAAAAAATGAATGATTCCTCCACAAACACATAATGGAAATTCACATTTGTAGGGAACAAAACAACTCCATTGCTATCAAACCCTAAATCTGAGCAAAGCTCCAGCACAAAGCAGATTTCTGCTTATTTCTTCAACTGCAGCAAGTCAAATTGTTGTGGCAGACAAATCTAAAAAATGAATGATCCCTCCAGACACATAGTGGAAATTCACATTTGTGGGGCAAAAAACAACTCCATTGCTATCAAACCCTAAATCTGAGCACAGCTCCTGCACAAAACAGATTCCTACTTAATTCTTCAACTGCAGCAAGTTAAAATTGCTGTGTCATACAAATTCCTTTCTCCACACACATAATGGAAATTCAAATTTGTGGGGAGAAACAACTCCATGCTATCAACCAAAATCTAGACTAGAAAGTGACTGAAATTTTCCACCTGCCAACTAAACCAAACAGTTTGAACGCAATAAGCAAGACATGTTGGAGAGAGAAGTATAGAATCATACTTGACTTGTCAGATGCTGCTGGATGGAAGAGAGAAGAAGATGCTGGCTGCTGCTGAAGCCTGCTTGCTTGGTCATGCATTACAGGATTTCCGTCACCACCATAGCTAAACCTTCTGATGGAAGACAACATGGGCATGGTCTGCCGCAGAGCGCGCATCATGGCTGGGACTTGGCTGGATGTTCCAAAGCTTGTAGCTGTGCTTTGCTTGCCTGCTGCCGTTGTTTTGGTCAGCGATCTGCAGCAACCCTACATAGATGCATCTCGACTGCGGAATTCTCCAAGCACGGAATGAGTGCAAGCAAACCTCGAAAGCTGCAAAACCTTAAACACTCTCGCCAAAAAAACCTCGAAAGTTGCAAACCCTAAAAAAAAACCCTAAAGACAAACCCTGGCACTAAGGCTAGGGTGATTGGTGGCCGGACAGACGGACGGTCCCGATGTGATCATTTCCTTTGGTCATGCCATTCTATAAGTTTAAAGACCTGCAGAAAATTTCCAAGTATAGTTGGAGGCCATTTTCTAAACTGGAATTTCCTGTTGCATAAGGGAGGCCGTAATTTCATTCTTGAAGCGGGGCAGAGTGAATCAACAGCCACCAATGCACCAGTTGGCCGTTCTGTCCACTGGATGGGTTGCGTTTTTTCATTCGACGCGGGATGGGTCATCATAGTCGATTTCTTTTCGCTGCTAACCACTGTACTTTTGTTTTCTTTTTTTTTTTTTTTTTCTT
>Ga0209611_10003534_pt1 | contig 27026 bp, 30 predicted proteins | sample S1TSphgellanicum_3_FD_187693 | JGI IMG/M metagenome (GOLD analysis project Ga0209611, IMG submission 187693) | Host-associated microbial communities from peat moss isolated from Minnesota, USA - S1T2_Fc - Sphagnum magellanicum MG (SPAdes) (version 2) | ecosystem: Host-associated > Plants > Peat...
ATTCAAGGGAAACATTTTTATGATCGCAATACAAAAGTTAATATACAAATTTTATGATCTTAAAAGAAGTTACATTATACTATTAGTAAAAACATATCGTTAAAAACCTCTCATAAATATATCATTTTCAAATCATGAATTTTTTTTAAGGAGTTCATTAACCAAAGAAAACATTGATTACAATGCATAAAAAATGTTTTTGGGTGCTTTATACTCATTAGATTCATAAATGAAATTTATTCAAATTGTTTCAATAATATGTTAGAAACATTATTATATAAGTGCATCAAAGATTTTCAACATTAGTTTGATGTGCCATTTAAAAACATATAAAATTAAGTAGTGATTACACATTTTGTGCAACGTTTTAAAAAAAATGGTAATGCAAATCTTATGAATGATTTTTTGGGAAAATTCAAAAAAATTGCCATATTTTTTAGGGGAAAAAAACTGAAATCACCATATTTAAATAAAAAGGTCCATCATGTTGCCAACGCATAAGAAAAATCCTAATTTTTTTAATGTTCTTTTTTACTTGTAGCCAAATTTGGCTAAGACTTATTGTGGAAGATCATCAAGTCACCTACCTCACAAATTTTTTTTTTTTTAAAACTTTTCTTTTGTGACTCATTTTAGCATAGAACAACCGACATGATTTTTTATTTATTTATTTATTTTTCTATAATCGCTTCCAAACTCTTATTATATGTTTTGTGCTCTACATGTGAGGTTGGTTAGGATTTCACTTGTGAGCTTCCATCCACCTCTTCATATCCTAGGTTCCTTTCAATCAAGCGAATTTTGCACCAAACTCAAGGTGCACCATGTCACTTAGTCACCTTTGAATGCTACTTCATGACCTCCAAGTTATGTTTGTTTAGGGTGGACACATTCATTTATTACACATATGATTTATATTGTAAAAACAACTACCTATTTGAGGTTTTAAAAGATTTGAAATTTTCTTTAACTAATTCATGAGTTGGGTTTAGATTCTTGAAATTTCAATTTTTGATGGATGAAGGTCATCCATGATAAAACTCAACAATCATCCAATTGATGAGTCTTTTTTTATATCTTCTCCTTGAGCTTGATTTTTATACCTTGTTGTGTTGTGTCGTTGTTCTTATTCAATATTAAACTTACAATGTTTTGAATTTGCACACATTTTGTGTTGTGGCATTGCTAACATCCTTGTTAAAGTGAAGTTTTCACAATTTGTCAATACATTTTTCAAATAAACCAAGATAAATGAAATTTGTTTGACAAAAAATTTGTATAAATGATGAAATAATAATGATGTTGAAATTGTTATCCCCTTATCTCTTGTTGGAAATTTTAGTTTCTTCATACGAGAAATGCTCATGATTTCAATTTGTTTGTACCAATTGTTGTAAGCAATGCATTACCACTTGCTACAATCCCCATTTTTCTATAACCTTTGTCTTGGGCTTACAACCAAGCTTGGGTAGGACTAAGAATTGAAAGAAAGGTTTTGCATCTAAAATGAGGGAAAAATGGTAGTAGGTTCACCTAAGGATTGCAAGCAAAGCTTAGAAAGAAGGGCTTGAGCTTTGAAGGCTTTGAGCTCTAAATTACATGGGCTTCATCTATGTAATGACAATCTTGGTTTGGACAATAAATTGAATTTCTTATTGCAAAGTTATGGGCTAGACAAGTTAGTAGACATGAACAATGTCATTTGTGTGCTTACAAAAGTACACTATTGTTAAACCTAGGTTTGTCATGTGTTTGAAATTTTGTCTATGTACACATGATGATGTACTTTGAACAAATAGCTCTGGAAACTAACATCCCAAAAATTCAAAATACAAAACACATTAACATCAAACAATTGCTTTAAATTCTATTTCAGGCCAAGAACGTGAGGTCCAAAGTTGGAATCTCAGAGAGGAAGGAATACAAAACTTAGCTGCACAATTGTGTACCACCAGATTGGTGCTTGCCACGTCCATGAAGGCAACACATGAATGGCTCGATTCAGATGCGTCCTCATGTCTGTGTCCAAAGGAATGGGCACTGTTTCATTCACACCCCCCCAACATGCAACTTCAGTAAATTTCAGGATCTGTAGTCTACAAAATTTCCTTTAAGTGGGTCTAAGAAGATAACTCAAAAATCCAGCATATCCTTTAGCTATATGGGTAGTCAACTTTGCAGAGAAAAATAATCTGGTGTGATACCCAAAACCTGAAGCTCATTACTAAAACATTCGAATAGAGGTAAAATGATTGAGAGAAGCTGAGTAAGGAAAAGGCTCTGTAAATTTGCACATACCTTTTGTGACCTGGAAAGAAGCAGGCATGTTGGCAACAGTCTGGTTCTTGTCATTTGCAACAGTGATGGTGTACTTGCCCTCCACAAAAGATATAAGAACAAGTGAGTAGTACCCATTAGACAAATTGTCCACAACCTGTGGCTGTGGCATGATTGCAGCAGGAACAAGGCTCTGATCAGCTTGGTTCCTGAAGGTAATGACCCATTGGAAACCCAGATTGCCACTGTCATCAGCACCATTTGCGGATGAGACTGAATTGTTGTAGGCATCATTGAGCAGAATTCTTAGTGTCCATCTACTTTGCACTGGGAAACTGTTGATGCCCTTGTCCCACGCCCATGTGCAGGCTTGTAGTGAGACGCTACCTAAAGTTGGAACAACCCACATTGAGCATATCAGACTTGGGAATTTGGATTTCTTCTCACATGTTTTCAACATCATTAGATATTTCTTACAATGACAAGTACATGTGCAATTTTGACAAAGATTTGTCAAATGACTCACCTGGAGTGATAAATACATTTGTGTTTATAATGCTTGACCCATTCAATGCACTCCAAGTCAATGAAAACTGGAGTGCGTTAAAAGGATTTGCAAGGCCCCAACCAGTGAAATTGCAACTTGTGTTCCACCCCCCAGTAGCATCTACAGTGTTGCTGGTGACGGAGCAATTCAAATATTGGTTGTAATTAGTTGTGGTCAAAGAACCGTTGGATGAAGAAAGAGACAGCTGAAAGCCAGGATTAGAGCCTACATATGGAAGACAACAAGCACATGTCAAATTGCAGAGTTGCCAGTTGTTGTAGCAGAGCTGACCTTCGCAGTCTCGGATCAAGCCTACAATCCTGAAATTCAAAGCTGATCCTGTGGGGAAACTTTGCAATGGGGATCCTGTCCCTGAGCCAAAATCGAATTGAGTGCAAGCAAAACTTATCCCACTTGGGTTTGAGATTGAATTACCACAACCTGCATATGATTCCTCCTCCCCATGTCAGATCTCTGTAGGCCATGAAATGACAAGCAGAATTTTTCCCCCTGTTCAAACTTGTGCAATTCTCACACCTGAAAAAGCACACAGTCACATTGAAGAGGGAAAAAAAATACAACAGACAAGTTACACAGACATAAGACTAAAAGAAAAATGAACTAGCTGCAGGTTTGTGGACCTAGAAAACAATCATGTTTGTCATGAAAACTGTAGATTAAATTTAGGGGAGAGTTGGAATTTTTAAAAAAAAACCTTGAAGCCTTCGTCTGCTGGATTCATGCAAATTCAAAAAAGAGGGCCTACGCATCAGAGTCTGATCTGCTGACCAGTCAACTCCTAAATTACTATCATCAAAGTCTGATTGAAAGGATCCCATCGATTTCAGCATCACGGGTGCATCAAAACCCTCACACCAGCAACAAAATTGAAATAGTGCAGATACCAGCAACAATACTACTGAATTTGATTCTACTTTGTTGATCATGGTTGTCTCTAATTTTCTCCAATCATTCCAACATTGGATTCTTGGCAAATCAATTGAAAACAGTTCTATCAATGCCAAATATGCAAAATTCTAACGGTTGAAAAGCTTGGCTGCAAACCTTGTCCCCAATCCTTCAAACCCTAACCCTAACAGAGAGATATGATACCTATCTGAAAGAGAGACAGAGACAGAGACAGTTTTTCACAGAGGACCATAGTTTGGGAAGGAGACTTTGCACGTTTAACTGAAATAACTGTAACTCTTCACATGACATAAGCATTATTACTGCCTGCTTTGAACCTGCCAAGCTCTAGTACGTCGTAGCAATCTTGTAGCATCCTCTTTCTCAGAAAAGAACATTCTTCCCCTCAAGGAAAGACCTGGAAGTGAACCCCAGCTCTGGACTAAGGTTGATAAGCAATTCAAAACCCAATAACCAGATGCAAGGCAGCCATGAATCCTGACTACCCATAAGGAGGCATAAGCTTAGTAGTACTTCGATTCTGTAATCCAATATCATAAGACTATTGAGTTCTTACCTCTGTTTTTGTTGCTGACAAAGTCTGTACTCTTTCTCCTTGCAAAGCCAATCAGGTGCCCTGGCAATTCCTCAATCTCTCTACTGATTTGTTCATGATCATGCTATGTCATCATAACAGCATACCAGCAACACAAGAAGTGGCACTGCAAGATGTACAGCCTGCAAATATGCGGTACCAAGCATATGCTAATGCATGCTAGAACAGAGGGAATGTACAACTGTTAGTCTCCAAAAGTCAGCTGCTTGTGAACATATCTGTTGTCTGGCACATAGAACAACAAGAAGCTCCGTAAAGATGAAGATCCTGTAAAGCTCCTCATACACAGTCAAAAGTCGAGGATTAATATTACACCTGAGAAATTGGGGCATCACCAAGGCTAGCAGCATCATGATGTTTCCAAAAATACTTCTTTACATAGCCATCTACAGCCTGGTGAATGTTGAATCACTAAATCAGTGACAGTGTGGACTTCGATTCCCCAGGCTGTAGACTAACTAGGGTCTTCTTCTGGGTGTGGCTAGATGACTTCAGGATGCACAACAATGACCAACTACACTCCACTAGGACTGGTGGTGCAGCCTGTGAAAGAAAGAAAATCAAGAAGTTAGCCAATTAACAAAACCCTCTGTATACAAGGATTCTGCATAGCCTCAAATACACTGGGATTGCAGATTTGTCAACAATATCTCTTCAAAGACATTGAAACATGTGCACTGCAATAGGTAGATAGCAATGAGCTATATAATCTAAACCCTAAACCCTCTCCACAAATCAAATTCGGAACAAGAAAAACTCCAAGTACAACCATGTCAGCTGAATTGCATAGAATGTGGTCACACAAAAGGGAAAAGGCAAGGGAAATTGATCAAACCAATCTCACAGCCTTCAACTACGCATAACGCACATGCATATCATGATCACCCAGGATGCAAACAAAAGGGTAAGGGAAATAGACAAAAATCAGAATCCTTTTAGAAAAAATGTTGAACTTCCACATAGGTACAATGTTTTTCCAGGACTTGTTGAATACAGAAGAAGAGGAAGCTAACTGATGCTCTCGATCAGAAATGGAACTGAGGATTTACTGTTTGAGAAGAAATCCATACATGTTTCCATATGATACTACTACACAAGCTAATCTGAAGGTTTTTCTTTTCTTGTTCACAACAATTCCATCAAGCAGCTCTCAACCCATCTTCTATCTATCCATCCATCACAAAGAAACTCTTACAGCCATTCTTCCATCAAGCAGAACTTCTTCTTCTTCTTCTTCTTCTTCTTCCTTGCATCACAACAACCATTTCATGAAGTGGAAACTCGAATCTACTGCCTTTTTTTTGGTCCCTCACAATTCATGGTAGCAAAATTCCAAATCTGCTACTCACTCTTTCTGCAAGTCCACCATCTCTTCCACGCTACAAATCATCATCTTTTCAAGCGCAAAAAAATGCCAATCTGCAGTACCCAAGAACGCAGCTTCTCGACAAAAGAGAAGAGCTTTGGTGTGAGAGAGAAGGCGGTATCGCGCTTTCGGCCTCAAACTGCGTCTCTGGTCGAAGGCGGTATGAAGCTTTCGGCGACAAACTCAGCTTCTGATCGACGGCCGTATGCGGCCTCGGGCGACGATCTGCGTTTTTGGTGGAAGGCGGTAAGCGGCGTTGGGCCAGGAACGCAATTTGGTCGATGGAGAGACTACAGCTCTGGTGTCAGAGAAGCAAGGCGGTATGCGGCGTTCGGTGAGTGGAAAAGGGTAGGGTTGTATATGGCGGTGGTTGTGGGCGGTGGGGCGGTATGCCTCCGTCTTCCTCGCGTGTACCACAAGCACACTTTCCTTCTTTTCTCTTGTGTCTTTGCCTGCGCACCTTCGCGCTAAGCTCCTGCTGCTGCTGCGGCTGCTTCTGTTCCTGCTGCACACGCTCGTCGAGCGATGCAGATCTTCATTCTTTGCCATCGCTAGTTGGCCGTGGGAGTGGGCCAAATCCCGATCCCGCGTACGCATCTCTAGATTGCTTTCGTGCCTCCCAGTAGCAAAGCAAAGCAAAGCAAGTGGAAGGTAAGAACAAGGAAGGAAAGCAAAGGGAGGTGGCGCTAGGGTTTCGGTCTGCAGCTTGTTCATGATCGGCGGGAGCCTGGGTCCTGATACCCACCTGACTGCTTTTGTCACTGGATGGTGCTGGTGGTGAAGAAGAGTGCTCCGGGATTGATCTCTTACTCGTTGCCATCTCCAGTTGATCTTTTGCCGTTCAGGGAGGAGTGATTGGCGAGGTTTTGGTTTTGTGGGTCTTGTCGTTGCTGTTGCTACTGCTGTGTTTTGTGTCAGATCTCTCTGCCGCGGCTGCCGCTGAAAGGAAGGGTTTTGTTTTGGTTTGGGTTTTGGTTCCTGTCATCGGATTGGTCTTTCTTTCTTTCAAAGTTCGATTCTGGAGAGTCGTGGCGGTGGTGGGTCTTGCTTGTGGGAGTTATGGCGGTGCATTTCAAGTTCAGGAGTGCCATGGAGTATGACTCTATTGACATCGACGGGCCTTTTATCGCAATTGGGGGTTTGAAGGAGAAGATTGTGGAGCACAAGAATCTCAGAAGTGCTACGGACATTGATCTTCTTATCACCAACGCGCAGACCGGAGAGGGTGAGCAAGTTTTTTCTTTTTCATTTTTGTTTTTGGGTTTTGTGGGTAGAAGGCTTCTTTGCTCTGAAAGTCTTTCCTTTTCTTCTCCAGGTTGTTTCATTCATGCTTTCAGCAAGCGAAGTTCTGCAATGTGCAATTGTGGTTTCTTTCTGGCTGTGTAAGGAGTGTATGTTATGGCATGGTAGGGTTTCAGTCATTTCCAAACCTGATGTGTGTGTGTGTGTGTGTGTGTGGTGGCATCTGGGGTTACAATAGAATACACAGATGACTCCTTTCTTGTGCCGAAGAACACAAGTGTAATCATCAAGCGAGTTCCAGCATCAGGACCCAAGCCAATCCTTCGTGTCGATGAGCAGTAAAGTTTTTTCTTTCTCCCCCTCCCCGCCCTGCCCTCTCTCAGCTCAATCTAATAAGGCAGCTTGTCTACTCTGTATATTACTTCCTGCTGTCTTCTGTAAATGATTCTCCTGTAGCATTGTATACCTAGTAATCCTAGTTGTCGTTGTATACCCAGTAGTCATAAAAAAAAATTCTCTGCTATACTTGAAGCTCACTGATTACTGTCAAGTTTGTGTTTTGGTAAGGATGGAGTGTTGGATTTGTTCCTCTTGTGCATGTGCATCTTAGTCATGTAAGCTAAATCTATTGGGCAAATTGTGGTGTTTGCAGACCCAAGACACTTGCAGCAGAGGCACCACCTTCAGAGCATAGTAAAGCAACAGACACCGCATCACAGCCACCTGCGTTCGCTGTAAGACACCAACTCAAATTTACGAGTCATCTTCCTTCCTTCAAGATTTTTGATCTTTACCTGAAACCTACATTGCATGCCAGAATGCATGCATTCAGTAATCAAATTGATATACCATAGCAATGATGTGTTATGAGTTCTTAGGAAGTGTATTCTTATGTGTGTGTTTGTTCTCATCAGTGTGTTTTTGGGGGTGCTTACAGAATCCAGTAATGGATGGCATGGACGATTTTGGTATTGATTTATATGCTCTACCTGAACCCATGCCCAACAGCAGCAGCCGAATTGATGCTGATGAGAATAGCCGTATTGCAGCTATGGTGAACAATACAGCATCGGAATGGCAAAGGTATATGTTGTGTTACTTTTTCTTCTCGGCTTCTCTATCTCTACAACATGAGTGTTGCCCATCTCCAGCCTTCTTTTTAGTTCTATCTTCTCTTGCACATTGCTAGCTTTCAGAATGGAATCACTCCCTGTCATTTGTTTGCTAGGAATGATCATGATACAAGAATCTGAATGTCTGTAGTTCCAGAATGCCAGGTCTCCTCTCTGTGTGTTTGACCTTTCTTCTTTCACATCATTTCCAATGTTGTGTTAGGGTTCAACTCTGTGACCTCTTAACTGGCAGAGACTGCCTTATTTGTTTTGACTGTAACAACCATTTTAGTGTTTGGCTATTGAGCACATGAAGGCTTTGTTTTGAAGCAGACAAACACAGGAGGCATTTGCTGGTGGCCGTGGCTATGGACGTGGAGGTTATGGAAGAGGCAGTGTTGCCAGAAGCGCAGGTTTTTAAGCTTTACCCTATGAAAATCTTTGACTCTCTTTGTGAAGGATTGTTTTTGGATTGGTGCATGTGGATTCTGCAGATTGAATCAGAGGACTCTTCCTTCCAAGTATGATGTGAAGTCTGATGATCCTTTCTGCATGGGTGGTCTGTTTTAGGTCGAGGATTTGGAAGAGCTACCCCACCTCAAGGTTATGTTTGTCATCGGTGTGGCCAGCCAGGTAAAGTGCTAGTCTTCTTGCTCTCTCTGTGGGTGTGTATCTTTCTTCCCATTTGGTCATGGTTGTCCAACTGAATCCTTTTGTTTCGTCCATGAAGGTCATTTCATTCAGCACTGTCCAACTAATGGTGACCCCACCTATGATATGAGGAGAATGAAGCCACCTGTCGGCATCCCCAAAACAAGGCTGAAAGCTGACCAGGAGGGCTCCTACATTCTGCCAGATGGCTCAGTTGCAGTCATGCAACCAGATGAGTATGTCCCTTGAACCCTTGAAGTTCCACAGCCACATCTTTTATCTATTACACCAACAATCTCCTTGTTCTAACTTGTTACCATCCTTGTTTATGACCAGAACGGTTTTTGCCAAGGAGGCAGATGCATTGCTAGCTATCAGGCCTATCCTGATAGAGCCACCTCCAGAACTCAGGTGCCCTCTGTGCAAGAACATCTTCAAAGATGCTGTGATGATTCCTTGCTGCCAGTATAGCTTCTGCGATAAATGTAAGTCCTTGTTCTTCAAACCCAATTCTATAGCTGCTCCCTCCTTTTGAAGCTGTGCCTGGACTCTGACACTGTTTACTGTTGGGAAATTCTCTGGCAGGTATAAGGGAGGAGTTAATTGCCAAGGGTAAATGCCCTCAATGTGGGTCAACCAAGTTCAAGAATGATGATCTGCTTCCTAACATCAACCTCCGTCAGGCTATCGATCGCTTCCTTGAGGCACAAGTAACCACTAGTGGTGCATCTGACAGTTTTCTGAGACAACAGCAAGCACCAGGTAGACCCTGTTCTAAGGAATTTTCCCTGTTCATGTGGCTCAGCCTGCTGCAAGCATTCAATTCTGCAGTTTTGATGTAGGTTGTTTTGAATGTAAACACATCACAGTTCTGGATGTTATTTTTATCGCAGTTTTGTGACCATGAATGTGACTGCAACTACTGGATGTGCTCAATGTGCTGAGGCTTGAGCATTTGTCTCTTGGAACCTCTATGGTCCACAACAACATATTGGTCTCAATGCACAATGGGTTTATCTTTATCTTCTGTGTTGTTGGTGGTTTGCAGATGTGGAGTCAGGTCCTCGGAAAGTACCAACACCAGCTGCTTCACGGCTTCAAATAGAATTGCGGAAGCCTTCTAGCTCTGGTGGGGCAGCTGCAGTGCAGCCACCAGCTCCTATGGAGCCTGTTTTAGCTGATTCAGTTGTGGAGTCAATAAAAGAGCCTGAGACAGGGCTGAAGGAGAAGGAAGAAGATCAGGCTCAAGGCTCAGCAGTGTTGACAGTGGCAGCTGCCAATGCTGCAGAGGATAGTGGTGATGCCATTGAAGGGCCCCTGTCCACCAAGGATGAGGTGGTGGGGGCAGAGACTGTTGTGGGGAATGTTGGGGGATTGGGGAGAGATGAGGAAGAAAAACCAGGTTTTGTATTTGACGAGGGGGAGGCAGGCAAGATGATGTCTAAGAATATGGAGCCTACCTCTTTTAAGGAGGCGGATGGGGTAGCAGTGGAGTCTGAGGTTAGCAAAGGTGTGTTTCGAGCATTGAGAAATGTTACAAAGTTTTCCACAGGTCTCGGCCTGGAAAATAGAGCTACACTTTCCTGTAACATAGATTGTGATGGTCTCATACACACTGAGACATTTATTTGTACTACGACGCCCTTATTGGACATTGTGGTGCAGCAAGATGACTCTCTTTCCTTATCCCCACCTATACGTAGTTTGCTCTGTGGCATTATATGTAACAATTTTTTAGTGTTTGCTCAACTTCTGTGTTGTGCTGTAGGAGTAGACAGATTGGTTTGGTTAACAGTCTGCATACATACATATTTAATTGCTTTTATTGGTGGGATGCTAGTTAACTTGCTGCTTGTTGTGTGACTGCATGGCTGTGCAATGTCTTTGAAGTCCTGGTCTCAGCATGTTAGTTGATGGAGCAGGTGGATTTGTGAAGATGAATCAGGAAGAACCAAAAAACCCCATGTTGCATAGTTGCGTATAGAATGTTAGTATCTTACTACATCCTGACTGTGCTCTGGCTGCATAATTCTCAGGAAAAAAGAAGAAGAAACGAGCACGTCCTGCACCTGCAGGTAGGGGATTGTGTTCACTTCTCTGTCCCTCTCATTCCTGAGTATGGGCCCTGAATTCTTTTCTAGATTGACTCTGCCCAATAGAGTGGGGTCTGAGCTGTATCATGATGATGCTAGCTGCCTCTGTAGCTAGCTCTGGGATTTGCAGGCCCTTGACCCATTTTGGGAGCTGTAAGGAAGTCTTCTGTGAGACTCTTTTCTCAAAAGACACACAGGAAGGTCGAACAGTTCTGAACCTAACGCCATTGGCCCATGTCAATGAGAAGCATAAAGGAGGAAATCAATCTATCCAGGAGATTGCAGGCCTCATAGTTCTTAGATTTGGTTAATGTGAACATTGGACGATGGTTGTTTTTTCTTGACTCAGTCAAATCCTTCTAATAACAAAGTGCCTAATAACAAAGTGCCTTGTAGCAGATGGAGCTACAGAAGTCACAGGTGGTGGAAAGATCAGGAAGGTTAGTTTTCCCTCCTCTGACCTAAGTTTCTTCTACTTGCTTCAAAACTGTGTCTGTGGATGTATGGCTAAATCACAAATTGGGTTGGAGATTCAGATGCCAGTGGAGCGCATGTGTTTCATTTGTGGGTCTCCCGACCATATGGCTCGTGATTGTATGGAGAATTCTGGGCCATCATATCCCCCACATCCTGCCATGTTTGCTGGCCCTGGTAATCCTCTCAAACTGTCCTTATTTTCTCTTGCTGATAGCAGCATCCACTTGTTTGTTCTGCACTTACTGTGACCAAATTAGAGCTGTGGCTATTTCTTTAAATTTTAGGGTTTGGAAGTATTTGAATAGTGGATTTGGAATTCTCAGCTCTAAGGTCATTGATATACAAAAGGAGATCTTCCTGTAAAACTGTGGTGGATATGTTTAGTGCAAGTTCAGAAGTCTTGTGACAACAGTTTTTTGCACTGGGCAAGAAAAACAATCTCTGTTTTGAGGTCAGGAATACCAGGTGCAAGTGAATATGGGTCTGATTTTGTTGCATTTGTTATGCAGGAGGGCCAATGCCACCAATGGGGATGCCTCCATATGGGGGAGGAGGAGACATGTACTGGCATGGACCTCCTGTGCCTCAGCAGGTTCACCCATTTCCTGGAGGTTATGGGGAGAACATGCATGGCCCAGGTCCAGGACCCTTTCATTTTGATGGACCCATGATGCCAGGTCCTCAATATGGGTTGCCTCCTTACATGCCTCCAATGTACCATGGTGGTCCTATGCATGGGTGAGTCTCTTGCTCTTTTATCCAGTTTTGTCTCTATTGCTAGTAGTGTGCCATGCTATTGTGCAGTGCTTTTACGATTTTGAAACTCAACTAATGGATCCCAACCTCATTGGCGTCATTAGACAGTAACTTTGAAGCTTGGTCATGCACTGAATAGATCCTAATAGTCTCTGTTGGACAATTATGTATAAAGTTTTGAAGAAAGTTGAGGGTAAATGTTTGACAAGGGGACGGCTATGTGTGGAAGCAAGGAGAATGAGACAGTCAAGTTTTGTGTGATCTTGCGGGCATGTGAACATTGGTGTGTATATCTAACTATGAACTAGGATGCTTCAGTGGTGGCTACATGGGAGGCAACGGCATGCCTGGGGGAATGATGGGCCCCATGGACAGACCCCCTTTGAGTCGTGAGGAATTCATGGAACTTCAGGAACGACAGCGCCGGCGTAGAATTATGCAAGAGCATCCAGAGAGGTCTGTTCTTTTCTGCAGATTGCAAATTGTTTTAAATGTATGACCCGTTGTAGGAAGAGTGAGGGTCTGGTGTCCAAATTGCTTATCTTCATGTCCAGATGTTGATCTGGTGGAACTTGGAAACATAGGACTTTTTGCACATGTCCAAAAAAGTCCTATATTTCCAAGTTAGCTTTTTGCATGTTGCACTTCTTTTGGTTTGAGCTGTGAAGAGTTTTGAAGGACTTGCATTATTTCAGTTTGTGATGGGTAAGCCCCATTTATTTGCATTCATGTAGGGAATGGTCTCAAGAAGCTCCGTACTTGAGGGAAGGCCACCTTCGCCATCAAACACCAGAGTCAGAGCGCAGGCCAAAAGAGACAAGGAAGAGGCTTATAGAGGTGGATGACTACCCAGGCCTGTCACGGAAGCATGCTGTGGAACGTGACTCTGTTAGTGAGTACTCTGAAGACACAAATTATCAGAAGCCCAAGAGTGGTGGCAAGATTGAGCGCAAGCCTGTGTCAGAGAGGTTAGTTATTGACAAAGCCCGCCTGCGGCGAGAGCCTAGCATTTCTGAAGAGGATGTTACCTCATTTGAGGGCTTGCGGAGTCAGCGCTTGTCCCACCACAGTGACCGTGAAGGCAAAGTTTTGGTTACTGCTAAAAGAGAACGAGAAATTCATAGGCGCTACCAGCATGAGTACAACTCTGAGCAGGAAGATGATGTCAGACTGTCTATTGATGGGTTTGAAAAGAGGGAAAACGAGGTCCCACATTCAAGAAAAGGATGGAAGAAAGTGGATGATGATTACAGTAGGCCTGATCATGTTGTTGTTGAGGAAAGCCGCCATAGGAGTAGTAAGAGGATTGTGAGGACAGAAAATTCCCCCAGACACTTGGTACCACCCTCTGAGGAGCCTATTGACTTACGATCAAAGTTGCTTCGTAACCAAAAAGAGCGCCGTCAGGATAGGAGTCAGTATGCTGCTGCCTATGAACTAGATGGTGAGGCTGAGAGAAGGGAGCAAGATACAGAAAAGCCTCGACGGAAGAGGCATCATAGTCGCTCCAAGTCTAAAGGTGAGTCAGAGCCTGTAGAGTATGAGTCAGATGAGTTAAAGCGGAAAAGGAAAAAACATCATAGAAAGCATCATGAAGAAGAGAGCATGGAGAGGGAGAGAGATGTGAGAGTTGATGAAAGGGACTTGCAGGAGGTCAAGCCTCGCAAGCACAAGTCCAAATCATCTTCACATCCACCAGCTAACAACATAGAGGTAACCAGATGGCAGCTAGTAGATTCAGTGTTAGATGATGAGCCAAGAAGCAGTAGCTATGCACCGCACCATTCCAAAAGCAAAATTCAACACTCTCACAATGGCCGATCAAGGTGATTCATCCATTTTTCATTAGCACTAATGGTGACATTTCTCATGCTCTTCTCTCTCTCTCTCTCTCTCTCTCTCTCTCTCTAGAGTACAACTCTGTGCTCCCCTCCTTGAAAGTTTGTTACTTTCAACATTGACAACTCGGTGGGATGTGTTTGGACAGCCATGGGCAACATGGTGCATCCTAGCCTGCATGAGCCAATCTGATTTCCACACCCTGATCCTGTTGTAGCATTGACATTCTCATCTTGACTAGTTCAGGTTTGTGTTTGGTGGGAAGTCCAGTGCATGACAAAATTATTATGCAGACATGCTGCTTGTGGAAGTATTGGACAGCTACTGCTACATATGATGCTGTTGCGCTTCCTCTTTCCTGACAGCATTCTGTGTAGAGGGGTACCCTGCATACATTTGGTGAAATGTGTAAGGTGCTCAGTTTTACAAATTGGTGATGTATTGGGGAGACGTCGAAACTGCTTTATCTTAATTTTGCTCTCTGGTGTTACACAGCTTTCACTATTGCCAGGATGGTGGGAGAGTGTCAACTTTGATAAAACTCGTCCCACTCTTGGTAACTTGTTTCTTCTCTCAATTTGGCTCTCAAATAAATAAAAAACTTTCACTTTGGAAATTCTCCTGTGTGGCAGGAAGGAGACTGAGCATGACTTGCAATTTTGTAATGTATGTTGCGAGATGTAAATTGAGTATGTCCTATTATCTTACTCTTGAATGGATTTGCATGGTTTTTTCTTTGGTATTATATTGGAGCTTACCATCTATTGGTGGTGGTGGTGATGCATGTGGAGTAGCCATGGATTTCTTTTGTTGTTGAGTGTATGAATGGATTATATGAATGTTTTGATTCTGCACTTGTTCTGGAGGTTATTATTGCTGTTGATGCATGTGGGAGTCCCCTTCAAATTTTGTTGTTGAGGGCGTATGATGGTTTCCTACTGTAAATTTGTTTGTTGGGATTGTATTGTGGATGTTCGTGCCAAACTTGATGCCAAATTGAACGTTAAATCTCAACCCATTCAACCCATCTCCATTTTGTATAAAACCCTTTGAAGCAAAACCCCTTCAATGCTATCTTTGTTTTGTAGAAAACCATTTGAAGCAAAACCCATTCAACCCATGTCCATTTTGCAAAAACCCATTTCAAGCAAAACCCATTTGACCAATGTCAATTTTGTATAAATGCATTTGAAGCAAAACCCCATTTAAACTTAAACCCATTTCAATTTTGTATAATTAAGTTTGTATTATCCATTGGAATGGAGCTATTCTGAAGCCAATCTGAAGACCCAACAAGTTTGATCAGCTCCAAATCACTAGGAAGGGTATATACGTATATACATAGTAAACTTTTGTGCCAAATCTTGGAGTTAAAACACTCTCAAATTTCAATGTGTCAAAATTTGGATACAAAAGAGCAGACAGTACATTGTTTGACTGTAGTTGTAACTTGTAAGAGCATCTCCAAAGGTGCTCAGTATGTAACTCTGGATAATAAAATTAAATGTCTAAGTTTAGCTGTTTTTTTCGGCAACCCCACCAATAGTTGTAACTGGAACTACATATATGTGGGAACTACTAATAGCAAACCACCTGGACCAATCATTATGGTCCACCAATCAGAAATACTGAGCCGCAGTCAAGTCCAATTTATTACACTCTTTTTCAGAAGTGCACAACTGTGTTGCACCTTTTACCAGCCACGGCAAGCTACACGAATTTGGTGCAGAAAAACCAATTTCCTGAGCTAAACCGGCACATTTTGACTTTTTTGCACTGTCTAGAGTCACATACTGATCACCATTGGAAATGTTCTAAGGGAGTCATGTTCTACAAACATGACATCAGTTAAAATTAAGGCATTTGTTTTATTACTTTGTACCAAGCAAATTTTTTTATAAACAATTAGGGGGGAAACAAAAATTGAACTTGCAAAAATCTTGAAAAATATTAATGGAAGAAACACAGCATTTGAAAAACATAGTTAACAATGGTTTTTTTTTTTTTCATTTATAAATAAGTTTATATATCTACCAATCATAAAAAATGAATCATAGTAAGGTCTTGTGCTGTTACCTTAGGAATGTTGTTGTTGGACATTTCTTTGCAATCTTGTAGATATGCCCTAGCCTACCCACAGGTCAGATTCAGCATAAATTAATTAAAATAAAAATGTGTCTACAATTCCTGAAAAATTTAGAAAAAATGTTGAATTTTTTATCAAATGTTTTTAAACCCATTTTGCCTAATATTTAAGAAAATTTTCAAAATTAGATTTGGCTACTTTAGGATTGGACTTCACAAACACAAGGAATACACGTGCTATGGAAGCTGACAAGTCTAGTGGGTGGTAAGGATCTCAACTCCAAAGTGCAAGAAATTGCCTATTTGATCTGGTGGAGATGGATCCAACTCTCTCAACATCATGATCTGTGGAGCTCCTAATCTCTTTGAAAGAAAAAGCTTTGGTTAGGTACAAAACACGGAAATTTGCTTGCAAGCACACAAGTTCATATATGTGCTCTTGAGCTCCCTTGCTCTCCTCTCCATTGTGAGAAATTTTGACATGCTAGAAAAATTTCTCGAGATTGCAGTGGGCACTACTGAACCCCCCCTTCCCCCTCTCTCTGTGTCTGCATTCATCTTGCACCCCTTAATAAGCTTCACATGCCTTTTTGCAATATAACATCATGTGAAAATTTCTTGTTCATTCGTGACATGTGTATTTTCTTCTTCATCACATGTGGATGGATTGTCGTCATCATGGCATGTGTGAAGAAGACAGTAGTAGATGTTAGTTAAGCTTTTTCCATGGCTACTACTGTAAGGTTTGGAGTAGCAGCAACGAAGCCAAATAAAGCAGCAGCAGCAGCAGCAGCAGTGTCACCGACAAGAGCATCGTGTGCAGGGATTCCGCCTTCACAGTTTATTAAACCACAGCAGTACAAGAAGAAGGAATCATGGCTCAGCACTGCTGTAGTAGATGCTAAGATACATGGGAACAAGAAGTTGTTAGCAGCAGCAATGGATGTGAACAAAGTGCTGGCTGAAGTTGAAGCTTGTCAGTGCATGATGCGAGGAGCAGAGACTTGCTCATCTGCATCACTGTGTTGTTGCCATGGAAAATACAGAAGGAGTTGTGACTTGCGGTGTTTGTGTCATGGTCATTGTTGTAACAGTTTGATCAATACACCAGAATTGGGGATTAGAGAAGGTGTGTTAGGGAGAGAGCTTTTCACAAAAACCAATTTGCCCCTCAACAAAATTGCATTTGTTGTGTGTGGCAACATTTTGACGACTTCTGATTATGAGAATTGTTATGAGGAGATGATGTTGCAACTTGCAGGCAGTAGAGCAGCTCCAAGTGTCTATTTGTATTGTATCAAAGTGTCATCATGGTTGGGTTCAGCTCAAGGACTGCCACCACTGGGTGCTCCTCATCCTCACCCAGATCAATATGTGATTCACCATTTGAATGACATGAGTGGTGCTGCAAATCACAGCTGCAATCCCAACATCCAAATCCAAGCATGGTAAGATCAATCATGCATTTGGTCTGGATCATGTGCATTTGTTCAGGTCTTCTTGTGCAAAATTCATCATGTCAAGAAATTATGTACAAAAGATCCTGATGCAAATTCTCTTGATGGGTGTTTGTTGATGATGATGGTGATTGTACTTTGTTGTTGATTCTTGTGCAAATTCATTGGGTTTTGAACAGTTAAGAAAGCTTCTGATACAGAAAAGTTCTTTTGGGTGGTGGGCATTGATGATCTTACTTACTTATGCTTCAGTTGGGCAAATAACAAAGTGTATGCTGTTGGGCGGACGCTGAGGAGAATCATGTTGAAGGAAGCACTAACTTATGACTACAAGTAAAAAAATCCACAGAAAATCAACCATTAGTTTTAGGGTACCTGCAATTTTGCAAGTTCCACAAATGATTTTTAGAATTGTTTTCTTTTTGGGTGGGAAACTACTGATTGCAGTGAATTCACATATGCAGAGAAACAGCCTTTTCATGACTCTAAGTTTATGGAATTCCATGATGTCCTTTTTGAAGGGAGAAATGGGTAGTAGTGAGTGATGTACCTGTGTTTTTTTAACATCAAGATGTCAAGCGATGAGATAGTTTTCTTGAGAAAGTTTCTTGAGGATTGGGTTTTTGTGCAGATGGACAGGGGTCAACAAGAGCTCAATCTATGCAGAGTTGTGCTTCTGTCGGGAACCTTCTTGTCATGGTTTCATTGCTGATATTCACAGCACATTCATGGAGGTAAGCATTCAACATTACCAAAAAATGATCACAATGCTTGCAGCTGAGCATGCGACAACCCAAAAGATGTTGGAAGATAGACGACAGAGTTTGGAAATCACAACAAACTCAGGGCTAGATGTTGAAGAGTATGAGAAAGTTGTTTTCAGGCGTGAGATAGAGAATGCAAGATTGAAAGTTGAGATTGAGAACATACGCAGCGCTATTACCAAGGCAATGTTAGCAGCTCCAAAGCTTGTTGTACCACCTGCTCCTCCTGCTGCTGCTGTAGCAGAAGAGCCAAGGACAAAAGAGATGATAAAGAAGCAACAGTTTCTAACTCCCAAGAAACTGGCAGGTAGCTTTCTCAGCAATCTGTTTTTTTGCTGCTGCTCCTGCAGGGACACAAACAATAAGAATGTGAGGAATCAGTGTCTAGAGAAAAACTGCAATATGTCCACCAATTTTTCCTCTGCCTTGAGACCATCATGTAATGACCGTCAAAGTGATTCCCCATCTTGTTATAGTTGCTTCTTCCTCCTCTTTGTAATTCAATCTTTAGCTTCTGTGAGCAGAAGAAGAAAGTATGACCAACCCCAACCCATTGCACAATGCAACCCACATTTTCTGGTCTGTCAAATTGCCGCCCACAATTCTCCTGCCGATAAACAAGCAAGCAAGCAAAACTTCTGCACAACTTCATGCAATTATCATACGTAATAAGATTGGAGTCAAATTTGCAAGCATCATTCCTTGAGCACCAAGAAGCTGCAACAATAAGAACCTCAATTCAGATGGAAGGAAAGACCATTTGAAACCTAGACATTCAGCACCGATATCCAAATGGAATAAACCCTAATAAGATTCAGTCCAATCTTCTGTCTGGAATGTAGAGGTTGCAGGATTCATGTCGACAGATTTCATTTGCAGCACAGATGCTTGAAAACAAAACAGGTGTCTTTGATGCTGGACACCTGAAAGGATGGATACTTAATAAGGGCTTTAGTTGGTTGCACGCCTTCAGAATTTTGCCATTTGGGGCAACCCATCCTTCATCCCTGAATGGATGAGGCAGATTGCTGGAGGTCACCGGCACACAGTTTCCAAAGCTTCAGCTCTGCAAATAACATGGACCCATCTAGAGACAAGAATTGAGAAGACCCCAACAAATAAAACACAAACCCCAAGACCCAAACCAGACAAAACAAAACCCAAGACGGAAACCAGACAAGAAAGAATCGAAGATGTAAGAAAGAGAGAGACACGATCTTGAGAGAGAGAGAGAGAGAGAGAGACGATGATGATGACCCGTCGATGGTCCTCTCCTTGAAAGATGGGAATGAGATTCAATGTATCTGTGCCCACCCATTTGCAGTAGGGGTTGGATTTCTGTCGTGGGTTTTGGCTTCTTTGCTTGCCTGATCATCATAGGCAACAGAAAAGGAAGAAAGTTGCAAAAGAAAAAGACTGACTTAGGTGGGTCCCAAGCTCAGAGAACTGCATTCTTGTTAGTGGATATTGGTGGGAGGGATTGTTTCGTCTTTTGGGTGGATCTGTTGTTGTCGTTCTTGCTTTCTGTTTCCCTGGGTTTTGGGTGTCATGGGAGAAAACGGAAAAGCAATCGGAGGAGTAGGAGGAGGAGAGTTGCTGCTGCCACCAGCACCAGTGGAGGAGCAAGAAGGAGTGAGAGAAGCCATGCAACTGGCAGCAGAGCTTTGCAAGCATTTCTATTCTCAAGGATGGGTGTCAGGGACAGGCGGCAGCATCACTCTCAAAGTTCACAACCCGCTTGTTCCTCTCTCAGAAAGACACATAGTCATGGCACCTTCTGGTAGGGTTTCTCTCTCTCTCACACACACACACTCTTCTGTCTGCTTTGTGCTTGCCAAAATCCTTACTTGCTTTCTTTGCTTGCTTACTGTGAAGCTCCTTTGGATGCTTGTCTATGGGCGGTTTTCCCTGTGAATTTTTTGCTGTGTGTTTCTCGAGAGATTTTGCTGATGAGGAGGAGACTTTCAAGTCTTCTGTGGTTCACAAAACTCTCAAACTCAATGTGTTGTAAATCTGTTGCCCTAATAATCTTGGAGCTGCAAGAGTTCAACTTCTTGTAGCTAGACATTCTTATAGCTTGAAGAACCTATGAGAAGCTCATGGAATTCTGAAGGAGACAAGCAAGCAATGCATGATGCCCCAACAGGTGTGCAGAAGGAGCGGATGTTACCCACAGATATGTATGTGCTTGCTGCCAATGGTTCTGTGTTGAAAGCTTGCGCACCAAAAGGCGCACCACATAAACCTCCCAAATGCAGTGAATGTGGGCCCTTATTTCTGAAGGTTTTTCCCAAAAAACATCTCAAGTTCTCTCTCTCTCTCTCTCTCTCTCTCTCTCTCTGAAATCTGTGTTTTTCCCTCTTGCTCCTTTTTTTCACATTTGAATTTGTTGCATAGACTTCAATTAGCATCTGGTAGAATAGATAAAGAAGTGGCAGTCATCAAGCAGCAGATTGTCTCATCATGTTTGCAAGATGATGCAGAAGAGTGAGCATGAAGGAGTTGACACTCACAAGTCGTCTTGCAGTTGATGACATGTGTGTGTTTTTCTTTCTCAAAACTTTTCTTTTAGGTTTATCAAATGAGGAATGCGGGTGCTGTCATTCACAGCCATGGAATCGAAGCTTGTCTTGCAACAATGATCAACCCATCTGCCACTGAGTTCCGGGTAACAACAATTATGTGAAGGGATGGATGGATATCCCATGTGTGTTTGGGTTCTCATGTCTCTTTCCTGTGAACAACAACAACAGCAGCAGAAGATTCAACAAAAGTTTCTATGAAAAGAAAAACTGGAATTCAGCTGGAGTTTCTATGAAACCTTTGCATCTGGTTGATGATTATGCTCTGGTTGTCCTTTTGCAAAGAGGAGAAAGAAAGAAAGTTGGTTTATGTTGAGCATAGTCTAAGTTCTGAGAAACCACTACTTTGTTCATCACGCATGGCTTGTGCTCTGTTGTTGCTCCTTCTTGGGTGTTGCCGCCATTGAAGAATGTATTTATTTGCTGTGGGTACAGATAACACACATGGAGATGATAAAGGGTATCATAGGACATGGTTACTATGATGAGCTTGTGGTTCCAATTATTGAAAACTCAGCACGGGAATACGATCTCACAGATTCTCTAGCAGCAGCTGTAAGCTATCTCTCTGTCATCACCTTAGATTATCCTAAACCCTGATCAACGGTAAGCTCTCATCAGGCCGTAAGCTCATTGGAAGTTATGTTGCTAAACTCCATCTCCATCGATTGTCATTCCTGGAACTTCTTCACTCACAAAGACCATGCAAATTCGAAGCTTTTCTTGCTCTACAGGATATGACTTGAGAATATTTTTTTCCCAGTGCAAAGTAAGTACAGAACAGAACCAATGTTGACTGCAGCAGTGGGCTGTGTGGCTTCTTCTGATGGCTGGCAACAGATAGAAGCGTATCCAAAGGCAACAGCAGTTCTAGTTCGCAACCATGGAATTTACATTTGGGGTGATTCTTGGATCAGTGCCAAGACGCAGGTGAGAAAGAGGGGTTTTCAATCTCTGAGGTCTGGGAAAATCCCCCATCCATGAGAGAAAGACTGCATCTAGGTAGTACCAAACAGTTTTTCAAAACATACCTGAATGGCTTTTTTCGAGGGTTTAATGGAAGGAATTCGTCGTGCGTGTGTGTGTGTGTGTTGTGATGACAGAGCAGGCAGAATGCTACCATTATCTCTTTGAAGCTGCACTTCGGCTTCACCAGCTGGGTCTTGATCCTGCGGACCCTAAGCACGGCCCACTTCTTCCACATAACTCTGTTGAACCATCCAGACCTCTGGTCATCCCAAATGTGTCAAGCAACAAAAATGGAGCCAAGAGTAACGGCTTGTTTTCTCCTGTAAGTTGCATGTAATAATTGACTTTGCTATTCAAGTGCCTTCTCCTTAGCTTTCCTTCTTTGAGAATTTGTGCCCTGTGTGGAATTGCAACTGAAACTCTCACTCTACAATTCTTTCATCAATTCTGGACATCAGAAAACCCATGTCTGAAAATCTGCAGAAGAGTGGCAAACACCTTATCCATTGAGCAAAGAAATCAGCCACATCTATCTATTTGCAGTGAAGAAAAATCAGATCTTGCTTGCAAGGAGCTATCTGACAGTGTCCCCCACCTGTACTGGTTGCAGAGGGTTATTCTATTGGACATAGAGGGAACTACCACACCCATCTCCTTTGTAACTGATGTATTATTCCCATATGCAAGAGAGCATGTAGTGAGTTTCCTGCGCTCAACATATGACACCGACGAAACCCAATCTGACATTCAACTTCTTCGTAAGCAGGTGTAGTAGTATGCACTTGCTCTTTCCTCTGCTGGGTTGTGTGTGCTTGGTTGATCTTGCTCTAGTAGTAGCTCCAACACTTGCAATATCATGTGTTCTCCACAAGGTCAAGGGTTTAGGGTTTAGGGTTTTGGTGGATATCCACCAAAAACTATGTGGATACTTAGGGCTCAAACCTTGGGGGGAAAGGGCTGGATAACCCTTTTCATTGCATCCATTGTGGTGGTTGGATAGAAAGCAGGGGGCACCTCTGACATGGCAGCAGTGGTGATGAAATAGCTGCAAGCTCAGTAGTGCTTTGGGTAGCAAGACAAATAGTAAGCACCCAACTTGTGGCAATGTCAGGTGGCAGAGGATCTGGAACAAGGACTTGCAGAAGCAGTGTTCATCCCACCAGATAATGCAGGGATGGAAGCTGTTGTTTCAGCTCTTGAGAAGAATGTTCAGGCGATGATCAAAGCTGACCGTAAAATTACCTCTCTGAAGCAACTGCAGGTGATGGTTTCTACAGTTTTCTCCTTCCCCCATTGCCACTGCTGCTGCTACCGCTACTGTGCTGAAATGTTTTTGGGGCCCATCATAACTGCAAGTGGGTTTCTGGTTTGAGGAATTTAGTTGGCAAAATCCTTGGAATTTTGATTTTGGTGGGAAGGATGTGCAGGGCCACATCTGGAGAGTTGGGTACGAACAAGGGGAACTGCATGGTGAGTTCTTTGACGATGTCCCAGAAGCGCTGGCAGCGTGGCATGCTAGTGGTAACAAGACATACATCTATTCCAGTGGAAGCAGGGAGGCACAGAGACTCATTTTTGGTAACACAAAATATGGGGATCTGCGCCAGTACTTATTTGGCTTCTTTGATACCACAATCGGGTTGGTGTCTCTCAACTCTCGTAGTAATTTTCCACTAAAGAGTAATAATTTGTTCACCCCAGTGGCACCTGTTCCTATGTGACAGTGTTTTCTCCTATGTTTTTTAGTGGTAGTTTTGCTCTTTCCCTAGGACCTAAGATCCTGTAGCTCCCAACTATGACAGATTGCTGACATATCCAGCTATGCCACCCAACAAGGTAGACTTTGGTTGTGGAAACACACAACCCAGGATTGAAACATGGGTTTAGGGTTTAGGGTTCTACGGGTTAACCATTCATTCTCTTCAGAGAATTGTAGGTCTCCATAGAAATCAATCGAAACAGCAAAGATAAAAGAGGAGACGGACCTCTAGAGAGGGACTATGGCAAGAGTGCTCATCAATTTTTGTGTTTGTTGTTGGGCTGCTGCTGTCTGAGGTCACAGAAACAAGAGGGAGGCCCACAGCTACTCAGAAATATGTCTGACAGTTGGAGTAGATTCTCCTAGTCACGTTACTTTTGCCACTGATGTGCTGGCTGAAGCTGTGGCAGCAAAACAAGCAGGTCTGTCTTAAGAATCCTTATCTTGATAAAACTCTTTGTGGGTGGGGTGGTTCCTTTTATTTCGCTCTATTTTTTCTCCACACCTACTTTTATCTGTGGGATAATGACATAAGCTGAATTTCAGTGGTCTCTTATGAATCCAAGAGAACCAGAAATTCTCATTCACAGCTGCTGTGTGATCTAAGAGCTTATCCAAACGACACCGCAGTTTGTTCTTCTCTACAGAGTGCAGGCAACAATGTGTCAGGTGCATGTCAATCTTTGTGTGCACTAACTATTCGGTTGTGTTTTGTGATGCAGGTGTGCAGGCAGTACTTGTGTTACGCCCTGGGAATGCTCCGTTACCTCCTGATCATGGGTTCCGCACCATTTCTTCTCTCCTAGAATTATAATTTCACCATGTGTCCCTGGCTGTGTGCACTTAGGACTGTTATCATCTATCTGCCCGTGGAAGAGTTGTTGTTTCTCTTTGCAAAATTGTATGCCTAGTTGCAATCTCCTCTGGTTTCTTAACTTCTGAAGTGCATGGTCCTGTTGTCTGCACACTCAAAAGAGATTACTACATTAAACAGCAAATTACCTTATTGTGTTGAAACTTTCTAAAACAAAAGTAGTGCACTCTTAATGGACAAACTAGACAAATTGCACACATTTGGCATGCGTTTTTTTGTCTTATTAATAATACTTGGGCTCCACTGTGCTTTGCACTACTAGTGACAATGAAATGATGAAAAAAAGCGAGTGGCTTTTGTGAAAATTAAGTGCCATTTGAATGAAAATATTGAATAACATTCAAATTCCATTGACTCAGATTCAACTTTAATTTAACAATGTTTAATGCATATGGTTCTCAATAGTTCATCATTATTTATGCCAAATCTTTCATTTCCATGTAGATGTGTAGGAGAAAGGGCTTAAGTAAATAGGTTTGAAAGAGGAAGATTATTTTAATTATTTCAATATACATAATATATGAACATGAAAAGGCAACAAGTTCATTTGCCTTTTTAAATCCATGTAGGTGGGTAGGAGAAAGGAGTGAGGTAGGTAGGCTTGGAAGAAGTAGGTTTAAACTAGTGTGTGTAAGTGTCAATAGTTGTATACACGGCATGTAAATCATGTGTAAGTCTAAATCATTTATATTTACATAGTGCCACATAAGTGTATTGGGGTGCATAAATGTAAGCAAAATGGCCTATATGTTCCTTGAGTTTTTTTTTCAAAAATGCCCAAAAACCTTCCTATCCTATACATGGTAGTTAGATAGTCTCCTTGAAAACAAGTTGCATTGCTTTTCTTTGTCATTTGAAAAACCATGCTTTTGCTAGTGGTGCAAGCGCAAAAGTGTCATGTCACCATCAACCAATGAATGACAAGCAAACAACACTTTGTGAGGAAAGAAGGTAGCTTCCCATTTGATATCCTCAATTGTTGGATTGGCTAAAAAAGGTAATTTGCAATCCTCATTCTCATCTACATAATGCACTCCTCTCACACTTGCATATGCATTATGCATTCAAGTTTTGGCACCATGGTTGATGTGGTGGCAAGGTTTAGATGATGCTTAAGCTTTATGTGCTCGATGGTTTTGTGATTTCTTCTTAATGAAGATTTAGTTGTGCAATGTATTATGTGAGAGGTGAACATCAGTGAATCGTGATAGGCTTATAACTTTGCAATTATTGAGCTTCAACTTTGAATGTTGTTTCAAGTTACAAGATCCAAAGTTCAAATTATTGGCTAGGTCACAAGTTGCATACAACAATGTTGCAGCTAGATGTAACTTTTGGACATGGCAACATGCACCATGAGCACGATATTAAGCAAAGTTTCTTCAAACTTTGTCAACCTAGAAGTTACAATGTTCAATCATGGTGGGCCAACTGACCTTTGCACTTCTAATCTATTTTTTTGAACTTTCTTTGTTTTTTAAAAGTTAGAATTAGTTTGTCTTTCATCTATAATAAAAAGTAGCTGCCACTAGACTTCAAGTTTAAACTATTTTTCACATGATCAAGTTCTAGCATTTCATTTCCTACTATGTGTCTATCTCAATGCACTTCAACTCCAAGTCTTCTTTTTTTTTGCATCATTGGATTCATTTCAACCTAATAGCTCCCATGCAACCAAACCACCTCTCAAAAAACCCATAAAGTCATATGACAAGTTTAAAGTGTTATAGGACACATGGGTTGCATGATTTCATTGGGCTCAATTTGTGTTGGGACCAAATGGGTTGGTGTCACAAGTGAAGCGCATCATTTATTGAAAAAAATGTTTTTTTTTTCTTTTTTTGATATTGCATAAGTTAGATACATTCCAAAAACATGTTAGTTCTTGCAAAGTCGTGTTGCTATTGGAGAATGGTTTCACAATAAAGATGCAACCCATGAAAAAATGAGAAGATTCACATAGGCAAAAACAATGAATGAATCCTTACCTTGGTTCAATTTGGGGCTAATACAACTCCAAAACAAAAGCTAGTGCAATTTGTTAATATCTTCCACTTGTTGAATCATGGTCAATTAATGATAGAATTTGAATCTTTTAAAGATCTTTATGTGTTGTTAAATGTGGATAATAACCCTAGAAAACATTGAACTAACAAGAAGGGTAGAAATATGGTTGTGGAATGGCAAAAAATATGCATGACGTCATGTTGAAAAACATAAAAATTGTTGTGTAGAAGTCTACCTTTTTTGTTTCAAATGTAAAATCATGTGACAATGATTGATAATCAATAGTGGATAAGCATGCACATTTACATGATGAAAAGTTAAACTCAAATTCCAATTTTTCTAACCCTTGAATGTGTTGAGATGGGTGCTACAATTGATAACATCATTGCCAATATTTTGCAAAACTTGGTCAAGTTTGCAGGTCTAGTTGAAAAGTAGATCACTACTTGATGGGTATGTTTTGGATGTGATAATGATTATGTGTTCCAAGGCCGTCACACAATAGTCATTGTTTAAATAAAAGAAAATACAACTCCTTACTTCATTAGTGTCCATTGTGTGGCACACCAAACTAACTTGGCCATTGTTGTTTTGTCAAAGCTATGTATGGTATTTCACATTGAAACGATGTTGTAAGCATTATA
>Ga0209611_10003535_pt1 | contig 27004 bp, 12 predicted proteins | sample S1TSphgellanicum_3_FD_187693 | JGI IMG/M metagenome (GOLD analysis project Ga0209611, IMG submission 187693) | Host-associated microbial communities from peat moss isolated from Minnesota, USA - S1T2_Fc - Sphagnum magellanicum MG (SPAdes) (version 2) | ecosystem: Host-associated > Plants > Peat...
TCCAGAAACCCCATGGACATCCATATCCATAGACTTCATTGTGGACCTTCCAAAGTCCAAATCTTTTGATTCAGTTTTTGTTGTGGTGGACCGCTTGACAAAGATGGCACACTTCGTGCCTTGCAACGAGACTATCACAGGTAAAGCAACGACACGACTTTTCTTGGAGAATGTGTACAAATATCATGGACTTCCCGACGACATCATCTCTGATCGTGGTACGCAATTCACGTCCAAGTTCTAGCAATCCTTGTTCAAAATCTTACAAGTGAAGATCAATTTATCATCGGCGTATCATCCTCAGATAGATGGACAAACCGAATGAGTGAATCAAGTATTGGAGCAGTATTTAAGGTGCTTCATCAATTACCATCAAGACGATTGGGTGGATCTACTTCCAGTCGCAGAGTTTGCCTACAACAATACATTTCAGGAGTCCATCCACCAAACTCCATTCTTCGCAAACTATGGACATCATCCACAATTTGACTCTTTGAACTTGAGTTTGGCAAAGAATCCAGTTGCGCAAGATTTGGTCACCAGACTTTTGGAAATCCACAAAGACATGAAGGCAAGGCTTGTAGAAGCTCAAGAGCAGCAAAAGAGAAATATAGACAAATCTCGAAAGCAAAATTCGAACATCTCAGTTGGAGATAAAGTCTGGCTTTTACGTTGCAATTTGAAGACTCGCCGACCAAGCGACAAACTTGACTATCATCGTCTTGGACCTTTTCACGTGAGTAAGCAGGTCAACGAGGTAGCATACAGGTTGGACCTGCCATCATCTATGAAAATTCATCTAGTGTTTCATGTTTCCTTGCTTGAACCGTATAGAGAATCGACTATTCCAGGATGATTGCCAGCACCTCCGCCACTAATCGAGATCAACGGACAAGAAGAATTTGAAGTTTCTAAGATCATCGACTCCCGCATCAATCGAAGGAGATTATAATATCTTGTACATTGGTAGGGCTATGAAGTAAGCGAGCGAACTTGGGAACCGGCTGCTAATCTTGCTAATGCTCCCAAAATGATCAAAAAATTTCATCGTCAATACCTAACAAAACCGAGTGCCAAAGATATTTAAATCCAACACCTTTGGATCAACACCAGCACCAAATCAGGCTGTAACCATGGACTTCTTGTAATAGATTTTTGTTTCTGTTTTTTGATAAGATAAATAGAACAACTCGTGGGAACTCGTTGCTTGAAGGGGGGGGTGATGTCATGGACGTGACAGTGATGGACAGTGACGATGCGGACTTTTCCCAACTGGGAGGCGGTGTGGACTTTTCCCAACTGGGAGGCGGTGTGGACTTTTCCCAACTGGGAGACGGTGCGGACTTCTCCCTAAATGTCGCGGACGTGACAGTAACGGTGACGGTGCGGACTTTTCCGAACTTGGAGGCGGTGCCAACTTTCCAACTTTAGAGTTTCCCAATAGCATCTTAATAGTATGAATAGAGAGCCTCGAGACATTGTCCCTCACTCTCATCAACACCAATTGTACTTGCTCTTCTAGCTTTCTCGCTTCGAGTGTTACTAGTTCTAGTTTTGGAGCTTAGAGTGTTATTTCGAGTCTTGTGTGAGTTGCCGTCCGCAACAGTAGATATTGTTCATACTTCGGTCAAGACATGTAGATCCAAATGCTTTTAAAATTGGGTTTTATCATATAAGGGATTTAATGATCCTCTGCATTGTTGCATTAGTAGGAAAAAAGGTTAGCAACTCATATGGACTGAAAGAACCTTGTGAGTTTTGACCTCAAGCCATACCCCAATAGGTTCTAGACTGTTAATATGGATGTATACATGGCAACCAATTATATATTACCACCATGGCAAGTGTGTGAGGGTTCACACATATGTGACAAATTGGTAATCTACATAAATAGAACTTTGTTATATTAGAATTAGTAGCACCAATAAGACTTTTGATAAGAATGGGTTACAATGCAAGTGTTGGGATTGATAATGTTGTAGATTTTTAAGGTTTATGGCTATGCTTGGAAGCTTTTCACACATGAGATATTGTTCTTCTTTATCCCCTTTCCTTTGGGTTACACTGTGACCTAAGTGTTTGCCACCTTATAACTCAAAGACCAGATGCATTTCGGCATCTTTGACTTAGATCATCCACACGGGCAAGGCTTTCAACACAAGCAACATAAGATCTTGAACAAATCATTTTGATCTCCAACAACATGTATTATTCCCTTCCATTTTTAGAGTTACCTAGTTAAAACTCTAGTGATGTTATATTGTTGTTTTTTTATTCCCTCTATTTCAATGTGATGTCTTCCTTAGAAAAAATGTTTTGAAACTTTCTATAACTACAACTTGAAAAATCAGAAGGAACTAGGTCAAATTGCTAAAGATTACAAACTTTTTTTTCTCAAGCATTGGGATTCAAAGATAGAACATTATAAATTTGCATGTTTAGAGTGTTTGTCATAGATCCATACTATGACATGCATGTTGAAAGTAAGTGACTTTTTACCTATTATCGCTTCCTTTTGTGATGGGTAAGTTGCCCATGGGTGGAGGACATTCCCAAGATTTGGATCCTAGTAGGTAGCCAAAAATATAGAAAGAATTTACAAAAAAATTGCTTTTAGTTTTTAAATCATTAATATTATGGTTTAATCATCTTAGGGATGATTGCCACCTTATGATGTAATTGTAAAACAAAAACCTTGCTCTTGGAGACTTGGACATTTTATTCCCTATGAATTTTAGAAAAAAATATTCAAGTCTAACCCAAAGAATTTGAATTGATGTTTTTGACATTGATTTTGGTTGGATCCTTATGGAAGGAGCCATCCATGGTGCTTGCCACATATAAATTAACAAATGAAACCTGATAAACTAAGGTGAATTGAAATCCAAATCATACAATTTTTTGTTGGAGGAATTTTGCCATGAATTCAAAATTTTGAAATTTGAGTGTCTTGGAGGTTTTCAATCACCAAAAGTGAAAAATAAATAAATAAATAAATAAATGGCAAAATTCTTGTATTTCGTTTTGAAAATGTAGCCAAATATAAATAAAGATTATTAAAGATATATTGTTCACAATTGGTTTATAGCCAAATTTTGGCTAAATTTTCCTAGAGAACATAATCAATTTTTTTACATCTTCTTATGGTTGACTAGCACTTTGATTCCAAAACGAAAATTCCTAAAAAAATCGGTAATACACACCATTTTAAGTGGGCGTTTATAGGTAGTGGCCATATGATTTCTAAAAGCCAAGTTTTGCTATAAACCAAATATGAAGTAAATTTTTTGAATCATCCTTTTTTATTTTTGGTTTTCAAAACCACATAAAGAAATTTGGTGTCTTTCTTTAAAAGAATTTGGCCAAAAAAAAAAAAGTGTCAAATGATCGGTCAGTAGTCTGTACCCCATAAGGTGGACATTTTATGCCCTGATTATTTATTATTTCAATTTGATGACATCAGAAATACAATCTATGTGTGTCTCATAATACTAAAATGCCTAGCTGAGCAACAACAAAAAAGGCACAAAATGGACCTTATACATACAATCCCCAAGCAAGAAGAGTAAGAGTGGGAGTAGAGATGGGAGAAACACAAAGTGAAAGGGGAAATGTCGATGGGCTGTGTGTGCATAGATAAAGGCATCAAAATAGAAACATGCATTGAGAGGGGAGACGTTGATGGGTTCATGCATAAATTAGGAAATTGAGAGTTGGACATGAAGAAACACATCATGGAATGTTCATCTTGTGCATGTTTGAAATTAACCAACAACAATGCACCACGTGACCACAAAAGAAAATCCATCACTAAGTAAACAAATTGGCTCATTATAAGTCATTTGCACCCATTTGTAGTTGATTCAAACTCATCATTTATGCTATTTTTAGTTGCTTATTCACTTGTAGTCGTATAGGATTAATCATAAAATGACATTTTTAGCGTAATGTTTCACCTTCATAACATATTTTTTTGATATGAAAATGAAGTGCATTTCATGTGTTCAACTGCCTAAGTTATGCTTCAAACCCTTTCATAATGCAATGTATATGATTAAAATTCATAAATTGAACTTGTCTATTATACCAGAATATGGACAACACACAATGTTTGGAAAATAAATTAAAAATAACTTAAATATGAAGTTGATACAAATTTTGAAACCTTCAAAAACATCTACATATCACACTTGTTACACCCATGTATTAAAAATATCAATGCAAAAAAAATTTAACCCACTTATTGGCTTTTTTTTTTCCACACAATTAGAAAATTGTAGATTTGAAGACTATTTTTTTGTATACTTTTGCATGCTCACACCCATTTCAATGCACTCTTATGATGTTTGTCAATGTTGACAACCAATTAGGGTGGTCGTAAATTGCAATTAATTTGTCAATAATTGTTAATAATAATTAATGTGAATCATCCCCTTCCCACATCTATTGATTGAAATCCTAAAGGTGACAACAACATAGTTTGTACCTTAATTTTCAGATAGTTGATGGAGTTTAAAACCCTATTTTAACTTTACATTGGTGGGAAAGATAGGTCGCTAACTTGAGCTTGTGAAAATTGTATGATGTGTACTTCAATAAACATTACATTTTTTGCCTCAAATATACTATTGTAGTGTGCTTTCACCCAAGGACCCAAAAAAAACATGAAAATGTTGCAATGTTAAATGTATTTTGACATACAAAATGAAAAAATCTGACAAAATTCACACATAAAAAAGGTTGTAATGTCACATGCATTTTGATACAAAACTGCAAGGATGACCTAACAAAAACATGCACAAAAATGTTGGGATGTCAAGTGTATTCTATTTAGGGAAAGATTTGACAAAAAAACAGATGTAAAAATATTGGAATATCAGCTGCATTCTATTACAAAATGAATGGAAACATCTCACAAAAGTCAAGCATAAAGATATTGGAATGTTAAGTGTCTTTTAATACAAAATTTTTGGAACAAAATTATGGAAAACTCTGACAAGAAACAGGTGTAAAAATGAGTGTGCAATGCCACACAATATCGAAGATACCTGCCTGTCACAAACTTGTTGAAAATGCGACAAAGCTTTGAAATAAAAAATGTGTTGAAAAATCAGCCGTCACAAACTTGTTGGAACATTTCCAAAATGGTGTAGCTCGATGCATGTCCTCGAGGTAGAATTCGGGCAGCACGGCTCTGGCCACGGACTCGATGGCGGAGACTTTGAGTCCAGCGCAGGAGACAAAGATGAGCAAGCTAATCCCGGCAGCTTCGGAGATGAAATGGTAAAAAATGTAAACCAGTGGGGAGACTAGCAGGAGAAGGAGAGCACGGAGAGGACTGCCGGCTTCGAAAGCGATGAGCATGCAGTAAGGGAATGAGCTGCTGGATCGTAGCAGTGTGCCACCCAAATCCGCCACTACTGTCTGCATTTCACGGTTGTCTAAACTGCAACTGTCGATTGTAGGGAAGGGAAGTGTAGACGCAGTTGCAGCACAAGACTGATCATGTCGACGATGCGCCAGCAGATGACTGTTGCATGAGTGGTAGTTGAGGAGCTGGAGCGGTGCAGGCTGCGACTCTTGCGGCGCAGGTAGTACAGTAATTGTTGCTGCAGTTTCGGAAGCTGCCATGAGAACTGGGCTGCTTGATCCAAGGCCGCCATGATGCCCAGGCTTGTTGAAAATGCCATAACATGGACTGGATCAAGGCCGGTAAGCTGTGCTCCAGCTGCTGCTTACCCATGATACAGATCCGTTCTAATAAGGCCCAGCAGGCAAGCTAGCTTGGAAGACGGACAATAGTCAGCACCACCAAGACCACCACCACCACCACCACCACAAGACGTATTCGTGAATAGTGTACAACACAAGAAACTGCAAAAACAAATGGAAAACGGAATCGGAGACTTACTGTGGACTGAATCCAAAGAAGAACAAACAATAGCTATGAATCAATTGTATTAAGTTACATCTCTAATTAGAACTTCTTAAGCTTGCTGCAATCTCTTGTGCCGGGTGGAGATGAACGGACTAGTTGGATCGGGCACCACAGTAGCTTGAATATATATACACACACATTAGGACTGTTGAATTGATCTTGCGTTCTGTGATCTAATTGTTTGTTTGTTGTTGTCAAGCGTTGACGCTTGATGTTCCTTGCGGATTGGGTTTCCAAATCACAACGCCCACAACATACGATTGCCAAGACAGAGACAAGCGAGACGGACGCGAAAGAGAGAGATACACACGCGAGGGAGAGAGAGAGTCGACGAGCGAGGTGGCGACTCAAACGTGAAAACAAACAGCAGCGGCTAGGCAGAAATAGCTACACATTCTGCGCTGGAATGGGCGCAGATTTTCCAAGCCTGCTGCATAAACAACACTCCTGAAATTTTTGTCCGATTCCATTGCGTGTGGTGCAGCAGATCTGAGATTTTACTACCGTCCAAATTCCACACCCCCTTCCGCCGTCCCCTGCTTTTTTCTTTTTTCTTTTTTTCTTCATTTCTGGCTTTTCTTTTCTCTTTCTCTTTTACCTTTCCACATCTTTAGCCCCAGAAACTATGTGTCTAAATCCAAATCCAATTTCTGAGATATGTCCATCCACTACATGCCATGTACTTGCTACTCACACTCCTCCAAATTCAACGCCGCACTCACCCATCTGCCCACACCCCCCTTCTCGTTTCTTGACCCTTGAATTTATCGGACTTACCTCCCCTTTCTTTAGTTGATATGTTTCATGTGACTAGTGGAGGGCTCAATTCTTAGTGGTTCCCATGCCTCCGGGTGACCTGCCTCTTTTGGGCTATTTGCTTGCCTGGACTTTGGGAGGGTTTCATCATCTTGAGTTGGGTTACATATATTCATATTAGTGTAAGGTAAAGCACAAGGGTGAGGGAATTACTAAAATACGGGCCTGCATGGGGTGGCAGTCAAGTGCTGCCCAATTTCAGTAATGCCCTTGCTTGCATGCTTTATTGAGCTTAAAGAGTGACCTTGTACTTTTTTCCCCCTGATACCCATTGTGTATCACAAGAGGAAAAAAAAGAATGCCTGGCATTAGGAAAACAAAATGCCCACAGAAGCAAAACTTTCGATTTTTGAAAAGCCTAGTGGGATTTTATGCTTTGCAAGGTGCTCCCTAGATACGCTAGAGAAATCATATGATACAGAAAATAGTTGTGGGTTAGGTATTTAATATTTGGATACGCAAGATTTACTTGTTTTATGCTCTTTGAACCTTTACACCCTTTTAGTGAAATGGAATCAACATTTTTTACTATAAAAAAACATTGGGTTGTTTTTTGTATTGGGGTTGGGCATGTATAGTTGCAGGTTACGTATTTAATGTTTATCAAATATGCAAAATATAGCTTTTTTATGCTCTTGAAACCTTTACACCTTTTACATGAAATGGAATCAACATTTGATATTATAAAGAAAATTGGGTCGCTTTTTGTATTGTGGTTGGGCATATAGGTGCAGGTTACCATTTTATATTTTCCAGATATGCATTTTTTAGTTTTTTGTATGCTCTTGAAACCTTTAGACCCATTTCACAAAATGGAATCAACATTTGGTATTAACAAAAAACTTGGGTTATTATGGTGGCTGGGCATATATAGTTGTAGGTTATGTATTTAAAATTTGCTAGATAATATGAAAAATTTAGTTGTTTTATGGTTTTGAAACCTTTACACTCTTTACTGAAATGGAATCAAAGTGTGATCACAGTAAAAATCCAGTATTGAAATCTGGCCATTTCTACTAGTTGTTTTTCTCACTTTTGGCAATTGGAAAACTCCAAAATCACTTGATTTTTTAATTTTGAAATTTGAATTTCACTTTTTGAAAAAATTTGTCCAATTTTAAAAAAAAAACCTACTCAGCAGATACAAGTTCACATTTTCACAAATTACGGACTCCAGAGGATAGACCCTTGACTTTAAATTGTACTAGGCCCCTTATGCTCAGGGTTTGTTCTTTTCAATTTTGTGATGTAGCTGAAGTGGTGATCATCCTTAAGATGATTTAGCCAGATTTGGCCACATGCTAGATATGAAAGTAGGAAAAAAACGGAATCCTTTTATATTCTTGGCTACCTATTGGAACTTATCATAAAAATATGGTACTATCAAATTGTTTTCTTCAACATCTGGCAAATTTGAGCCGTTTTTTTCATGGAAAATCCTTTGTATAGGTTACACATTACAATGGTGAAACCCAACCCAAATTCAGCACACTTGGGGTTCATCCACGATGGAGTCATAACAAGCTTCCAATGGATGGTAAGTGGTTGTTGTTGGTCCACTCTGGGCTGGGCATAACTGGGTTGATGAAAGACAGAGAATCCCACAAATGTAACTTTTTTATGCACCTGTTATATTGGTGCAACTTGATCTAGTGGTAAAGGTGATATGAGTATCTGCAAAGGCCCACATTTGGACAAAAAAACACACCAAATTACTTTGTTAAAGTTGTTTACAAGTTGTCTAAGTAGGTCCGGTCCAGTCACTTTAGGCTCCACTTATGTGGCACCTATTTTGATTCCAAGATGAAAAAACATCTCTTTTCTATGAGCAAGAAGAAAATTGTTGTCAGATTGTACAAAAAGTCATGTCAATTGTCAATTGATTTCTTTTGCTTTTGATATAGCTCCACTCACTTTAGGCACCACTTATGTGGTACCTATTTTGATTCAAAGATAACAATGCTTTTGTCCAGCAAGTAGAAAACAGATGTCAGATTGCTAAAATGTCATGTAAATAGTCCACACATCCTTTTGCTTTTTCAGCTCCACCCATAGCCATAGTTGTTTGTGATTAAGGAAAAGACCGGGAAGCAACCTGCTTGAATACTAATTAATATTCTTTGCAAGAGCTCCATGTGCAGGTTCTCTAAAACTATCAAGTACACACAATGGCACAAAGGCTGTCTCACTTCAGAGGAATGTGAGTACTGGACATGGTTGAAGCTTCAGATTGGACAGCACTTGCCTGGTCCTGTATGAGCTCAATCTGGTTTTTTCTCTCAGCATGAGATCCCCTTGTTTGATTTTGGAAGAATCCTGGTTGTGTAAACTTTGAATTGAACAGTTTGATTTGTAATCTCATTCATAGACGAATAAATTGGACCATACATCTACCTAAGGTTTTGAATAAAGGTAAAATGATTATAATAATGGTTTAGGCTCTTAACCCCTAAACATCAAGATGCACCAATTTGGTCTGCTTTTCAGTGTATTTTTGTTTTTCCCTGATGTTTATGCATTAAACATTAAAAAAGGTCAAAAATAAACTGAAAAGAGGTCCACCCTAATGTCTAGGTCTTGAGGGTTGAGATTGACCAAATTACAACTACCAGTGCCACTTTGTTTAGTTGACAGCAATATGTTGTTGCAAAGTGGTGTTCAGTGGTGGTATAGAGGTATTAGGAAGGTAGGTCAGGCAGAACATTCAACATCCAACAGGTGCACATAGCCAGGCACAAATGAGGGCAATATTGAGGAGATCGACCAACAAGAAGGATAAGAACTCTTGAAGAATGACTTGGACATGACAGTTCCATGGGTGTACAAGATGATAAATGGTGTAATAAACTGTGCACTATTTCTAGGTTGGGAGAACTTAAATTCCACATCATGGCGAGGACTACTTCCCAACAGTAGGTTGTCTCAACATCATGGGTTTCAAAACTCTGTGTGGACCAGAAGTTTTTGGCTGCAAAGTGCAGAAGAATTGACACAGAGCTCCTAGGTTCACATCTGATAGTCAAACTACAGAACATGCAAATTTTAGTCTCAGATGTGCAAAAACATGTCAAAGCCTGTGCAAATGGGTGTCAAGTCTTTGAACAAAAGTCCCTACCCCACAAATTGAGCTCAATACAGGCTAGAAATTTGTCCTTGAATGTCTCAAGATTTTCGTCCTGGGACTAGACAGATCTTCACTGTAACCACTGTTGTACACATACAAAATTTGTGAAAACTACTAAGAAAATTACATTGTAATTTGTACCATGTTAGAACTAGATGTGTCGCCTGCAGAGAAATTAAATGCAAAAATCAATCTAAAGTACCACACTTGTGCCTACTTGTAAAGCCCTTGGTCTCCCCCAAGCGTACACTATGTACACTAATATGATCGACTGGTGAATACATGTTTATAAATTCTCCTGGGAGTGCTGGTTGGCATCATCAAACCTTGGAGCTGGGCCTGAATTAGTCATGATCTCTGGGCCCAGACTCATACATGCAGTATGATCAGTGATTGATTCTCCAAATTGAGAATCATCAACAGTATGATTAATAACCTCCAAAATTGACAAATTAAATCCATCTGAAAAGAGAAAGTCTTAGGATAATATTTACATCAAAACAGAGATTTGAAGATCAATTGAACTTCACTAATTGATGCGTGCACTGATCTTGCATGTGTAACCAGCCAGGTATATATATCTCTGAGGTTCATATATGTGTGAAATGATGAGCAGGCCCAGCAACTTCGTTTTGTAAGTATATTAAGTTTACTACTATTAAATTATTTCCTTAATTCCTGGACAAACTAGCTAAGTTATATAATTAATATATATGATCTATTGCAGCTGGTGATCCTGGAATTAATTCTAGTAATATATGATATTCTATACTTGCAGGCCTCATCTTATTGATTAGTAATTCATGAGCGGCCTGGCACTGTAATTTATATTGAGGTCTCTAATCCAGATTAAGATCTGAGTGTTTAATTATTAATCCTGAGTTTGATTAATCTAGCAGCACCCAGCTAAGCTAGCTGCAGGCAGAGCTGCACTTGTGGTAATTAGGAGACTCACTACCAAAAAAAAAGGCAGTTATCTTTAGAGGATGGAGAATCCCTCAAGTCATGTGTGGCTTTGTATCAATTTTCTTATGCCTTGATGCATCCCCTTGTTCATTAGGTCATGATTGACAAAGAGCCTACTTGTCATTCTTCTCACATCTTGATGCAACCCTACCCAACTCTTGGTCAGTCACCAATGATATTTCGACAACCTTGGCTAGGTTGGTCTGTTGTAGCCCCAATCAGACCAACTTTGAACCCATCATGAGGTATCAAAATTTTGTATGTTGGAATGTTCTTCAAACTCACATGCACATTGGCTGTTCATCATACCTATGGCTTTTGCTAGTTGTGAACAATAAATCGACTTTTATATCAAATTATTGATTCATCCAATTCGTTGAAACCTTGACTCAGGGTTATTTGTTCTAGTAGTGGTAGGTTGATTGTGACTAGTGTTGGTGACTTGTGACTTGTATTTGAGTGGGATGACAAATATCCTCCAAATCCAGGTTGTTGAAAGGGGCCATCATACTTAAATACTAGGTAGTTCAACTTTTGCATACCCAAGTTTTTGTGTGGTTATCATTTGTGAGGTTTCATCAAATTTTTGGGTTTTTTAAAGTTTTAAATTTTTTTGAATTGATGTTGTTTAGCCTAGGATATTCTTGGCTATATATTACATTATGACCAAGAAAATATATTGTCAACCTGATAACAACAGAGCTTCAATTTGAGAGGATAGTATCTTGATAATTGAAATTATAGGGAGCCCAAAACTTATGGGGGCTTTTTTTTTTCGGGAACCTTCATGTTCCAGGGGTTAACTTCCTGAGAAACAAGTTGTGCAAAATTTTATTTTAAGATTTTAAAGTCTTGCTTCATGACACTCAAACCACCCAACTCCAAAGATGTGCAAGGAATTACAGGACACTTTAAATTGTGAATTTTTTAATGATTTTTAAAAATTAATTTCTAGTGACAAAAATCACTCAAAACTCAATATCTCTAGTACCTTAGATCTAAAATTTATGAAATCACCTCTAAGAAATCCTGTCATCTTCAACAGTACCAAAAGTGCATCGCTATTCTGTTAAATTTTTGAGGTTTGAATTTTTGAATTTTCAATTACAAAACTATTCATTATTCAATAACTCTTGCACAATAGTAGTAGGTCTAAACATGATGAAACAACCTTGGTGGAACATGTACTCATAACAGCTTTCAACCCATACCAAAGAGTGAACTGCCCAAGTGCTGTGGTTTGGGAAATCTCAACATAAGAAACAAAACAAAAACAAAATAAACAAACTACCTTTTTGAATAGATAAATAGATGTGGGTTTGGAGGCTTCAATTCAAACAAAGGAAAAGGAAACCTTCTTTTTGCTTGTTGGTTTTTGTCCCTTACATTATGTGAGATTTAGTTTTCAATTTCAATTTGTTCACAAGGAAATGGGAACTTCTTTGCTTGTGGGTGTTGGTCTCTTACAATTAGTGAAATTTAGGCTTCAAATTCCAACAAGGAAGTGCAATTGCTTTGCTTCTTGGTTTCATTTTTCCTAGGTGTGGATTATGCGCATACCACTACACTTTTTGTAGCTTGAATTGCACTTCGATCTAGATGTCTAATTCACCCAAAAATGGTGCATCTAAAACACTTCACTTTTATGGGGCTTGAGAATGCAGGATTTAGTGTAGGGTACACATGTTCAAGTATAAGTAATTTATTTGTAACCAAAGCAAAGTTCAAATCTAATGCCATTGCAGATAGTAAGCCATGTTTTTTTCCCCCCCAATTTTTACTTGAAGTTGCCATGATCCATGAGAAGACTTAGCCAAAATGGTGATCAACCATAAGAAGATTTAGCCAAATTTGGTTATAAAGGAAAGAAAATAGATAGAAGGACCCTTTTATATTGTTGGCTACCTAGTAAAACCTAACATAGAAATTTGTTGACTTACAAAAAAAGCACTTCCCAAAAATTTGACAATTCAAAACCCTGAAAACACTGATTTTTTTTATTTAGGCCACAGTGGCAATCAACCACAAGAAGATTTAGCCAATGGTGGTAGAGAAGATATGGAAGTAAAGAAATAAAAAGATCCCAAGATTATCTACTAGAACCTACTATACAAATTTGTTGCTTATTTTTTGCTCGATAAAAGAATCACAAGATTATTTTATTCTAGCAATAAAAACCCCATAAAAAGCATTGAATTTTTTTCCCCCTTTTAATTTTTTTCCAACTAGCACAAAATTGCTCAAGCAAAACCCTGGTAATAAGTATATTATTGGCATAGTTTTTACCATAGACTTTTGCTTTTGCCAAAGAAGACTAAATGTGAAGCTTGTGAAGGAAAGCACAGCAGCTTTGTAAGTCAAAGATTGTGGTTCAATTTTGCAAAAATATAAGAGTTTTTGAGCTCGAGAAAGATGATCATGAGAAATTCTGTAAATTGATCTTACCACAGTACCTCAGCACCATGGCAAGTTCAACATTTCAGTGTCTAATTATTTTATTTCAAAAATTGTGAGAAATAGAAGATTTTAGATCCTTTTGAAAGATTCTATATTTTCATTAGCAAAATTATTATTTTTGAAATATATATTTTTTAGAAAAATTTCAACATTTCAATGCAATGCATGATGGAATTGAAAAGAAATTCTACATTGATGACTCATGAGTTGACATGTGAACTTTTTACATCCTTGGTGCTCAAGTTATCAACTTAGAAAAAACTTGAAATTGCCACACTAAGTTTTGGTTGCAATCTCAATTCACAGGCCATTCTACGCCTTAATTGTAACTGAAATTGGCAAATAGCATGTGATGTTTCACATTAATAGACTTTAATGGATTTGTGAGATCTGTTTCAGCTTCTTCAACATCATGACATTTTGCATCCCCCCCCCATGAACTTCAAATCTCATCATCAAACCAAACAAAAAAAAAAGGAATTCTTGAAGTTGAATTCATGTTCAGAATTTTAGACACTAGATATTTGTTACATTGACCATAGTTGGCATCACTTCATTGTTAAACCTCACATTTGATATTCTTCTTTTCCCCTTTTGTTAGTACATGAGCTTTTGTTAGATCATGGGTGGGAGTTAGGACAAACACCTAGAGTGGTCAACAAGCGTTTGTATACTTTTAAACCACCTCAAAAGTGTCATCAGTGTACATTTGTGTACAAAAGCTTGAACTTTGTTAATTTTAAATTAGTTTGTATCCTATTTCAAGTTTGAAAATTGGACTATCAAATTAAGGTGGTTGGTCAAATTATGAGAAAGGATACATCTTTTGTTTGAAGGCACATTTTACTGACGAAAACACATTGGGACCAAAAATATAAAGCTTGATGTTATCTTGGCAGCATATTTCTGCTACAAGAAATTTGGTATATCCTAAGGTGCTGCAGTTTTAACAAAATTTAATGTTGGATTACGAGCATGACTAATCAATGAACTTTAGTTATGTGAGAGCTTCAAGACTTGAATGGACTTGCTGTTGGAACCATCATTAAAGGATGATCAAGATGACATAATTTCATGAGTTACTGTCCGAACAGATATTTGTCCCCAATGCATATTCACAATCAAGGTACCAATTTTTTACCGTATGACTCAAGGACTTTATTTTTTCTACTTTAAAAAATAAAATTAAATGGAATAAATTTAAATGAGAGATATTGAATAATTCAAATTATGATAATTTTCATGGTGGTGATGATTTCTCGCATGTGTATGTAATTATGCATAAATATTTTAGTAAAAAATCAGAAATGGAAAAACTGAGTACATAAATTTTTATATACAACTTAACATGTTTTCTTGCATGAAAATTTCCTACACATTTTGTTGACATTTGGGGCCACAAATTCTAAACCTAATGAATACAAAAAATCAACCAAATGGAAAAAAAAGGACTCATTTTCCTTGTTGCCTTTTCAAAATGGATATTGTAGCTTTCAAAATTCTTATATTGTATATTATTTAATCAAATGCATTATATGAACATTGCCAAACATAGATGTATGCATTACTTATCCATAAAAGAAAATTGAAGTCAATTACATTATTTAATACATCCTTTTGATTCCTTTAAGATGAAAATTACAATTAAGACAAAGATTCAAAAGGACATCTGTATTATATCCAATTTATTTTTAAATTTTTTTAATAGATTAACATGATATCATTCTAGTTATGTTCATATATCAATCCTTTATAATCATGAAATAGTAAATGTAATAAAAATCAAAAATAGTCCTTTACAAAAAAAAATTTGTTAGACCTTTTGGGTACCTTGATTATGAATATGCCCCCCCCATAGGATTGGCATCAACAAAGTTGTGGTGCAAACAACAATTCCTTGGTCATTTTCTCATGATGCAAAATGTGTTTGTAAGGCAAAAGAAGTTGTGAATTGGTTCAGGAGCTTTGTGCCATGATATGAAATAAAGGTTTTGAATTTTTTTCAAGTCCATAAGAAAGAAAAGAGTGTTACTATTGTTGTTGTTGCATGAACATGTTAACTTTTATATGGAAATGTTCCAAAACAAAAAAAAATTGATTAGGAATTTCGGTCAAAACTTTCCACCATATGGTTTTTTTGCCCCCTATCCAACTTGACCAAAGTGCCATATTAAACAAGTCATTTTGACCTTGACCATTTTGATTGAATATTTTTGTTTATTCTTTTTGACTGAGTTTTTTCTACTAGGTTTTTTTTACTGAACCATCATGACAATAATATAATTTGCGTAATGACCAAATATATATATAATTTAAAATTAATATGAAAAAATTAATTAATTAATTACCTACCCTACCCTAGTACCCCACCTACCAACCTACCTAATTAATAAACCTAATAATTAATGCCAAAAACTTATTTATTTATTTACCCACTAAATATCTACTTAATAAACTACCTATGCCTATATGTAATTTAGTAGGTTATACCTACTAGCCTATTAATAAACATAGCCTAGGATACCTACCTACTAAATTACTAGGCTACCTACTTAGTAAGCTTAGGTGGTTTAACCTATTTAACTACATACTTAATGTGGACCTAAATAACCTAGGTTAGGCTATGTACGTAACTAATAGGCCTAGGTGGCCTAGGTGGCTTAATTATGCTACGTAGCTACTGAGTAGACTTCGATAGCCTAGATAAGGCTACCTACTTAATAGGCTTAAGTGGCCTAAGCTACTCAATTAACTAATAGGTAGGCTACCTATTTACTAAACCTAGGTGGCCTTTGTTATGTACTTAGAAGGCCTAGGCTATGTACCTATAGTAGGCCTAAACTAATTGGCTACTTACACTCAAATAATATATAGGTTTACCTAATAAACCTAAGTCACCTAAGATACCTACCTAAAAGGTTTACACTACTTAATAAATTTTTTAATAGTCTTAGGCTACATCTTAGATAGCCTACTAGGTAGGTTTAGGCTAGGTTACAAACTAGGTTACTTAACAAGTAACCTACTAGCCTATTAATTATGTTAAATTAAATAGGTAATTTAAGCTTAGCCTAACCTACTAGCTATGTTAGGTTAGGTAGGTAGCCTACTAGGCTTAACAAGTATGTTAAATCATCAAATGAGTATGATTCATTTGATTAAATGTGAAATCATAATGGTAAATTTGACTAAAGTTCAAATTAAGATGGTTGATTTGACTAAACCCTATCCATTCAATATGGCCAATTTGATGGATGTTTGTTCATTTTGACTAGATTTTTGACTTGACACTTGGTCAAAAAGGTCATTTTAGTCAAATGTAACATGTCTTTTCATGCCCCAAACCTTTAGTCAAAACAGACATACCTTTCAATCAAGTTAGCCTTTTGAAAAACAATGATTTTTTTGTAGTGAGTTGAACTTATTTGGCTATTGATCAACTTTTGCTTTTCCATTTTATTTGATAGTTGCAAATTACATTACAATAATACATCACACTTCCCATATGTGTTTTTGGATATGGAGACACATACATTAAGTTCCAAAAAGTGTGGGAGTATGAAAGTTTAGATTTTTCAAAAACATTTTCCAAAAATGTTCCAAAACTTCAAAAATTCCAAACAAATTTACCAAAGGGTGTAAAAGGTTTCAAAAGCATGTAAAACAAATGTTTTCATTTTATGTGTGGGCATAACTTTATAGTAGGTTTCAAGGTAAATACCTTGCAAATTTATATGGTTGTCTCAACAATAGTTTCCTTCTAGATTACATTAATGTTTTACATGAAAGGGAAGGGTAATGTCAAAGGGCATTCATTTTGTGGGATGGGAAACTAGGGCTTTCAAATAAAAGATGGCCTTCCCTATACAACAAAAAATAACCCAATTTTTTCCATAATAGGTCCAAATGTTGATTGCATTTCACTAAAAGCGTGTAAAAGTTGTTCCAAGAGCCTGAAACAAATATTTATTCTATCAAAAAATTGAATATGTAACCCACAACTACATGCCCTTCCTTTATTTTAAAAAAAACTATTTTTTTTTCATGGTAGGTCCAAATGTTGATTCCATTTCAATAAAAAGGTGTAAAAGTTGTTTCAAGAGCATGAAACAAATATTATTTGTATCAAGAAATTGAATACATAACTCATAACTATATGTCTTTCTCGTATAGAAAAAACTACCCAAATGTTTTCATTATAAGTGGGCCAAGGATGAAAGCAAACTAAAGTGGAATATTTTCCAACATATGTGGAGTCCATATTAATGTTAAAATAAAAATCCATTTTATACTATAGCAGAGTCAATTATATTGCAGAAGTCATATGACAAGGTTAACTAATTTTATTTTGATTTTTAGACTTTATCAATTGTAAATAATTGTATCAAAAATTTACATTTAAAAATTGAAAAGTTGAATTATTAATTCAAATGAATAAAATATTTTACAAAAAGAAATCCATATTTCATTGTATATCTCAATTTATGATTTTCAAAATCTTTCAAAATTATCTTCTTTTGTATTAGTGGCATCACACTATTGGGTGAAAATCCTTTAAGGTGTACCACAGGATGAAAAGGGCCTAGTTTTTACTACAGTTATTTTTTACCCTATATTTTGATCCCCATAAAAAATATTGAATCAAAAGTTGTCAAAAATTTTAGAAGGACTATATTTTTATTATTAAAATTCTAGATTCCATGATAATCATCCATAAATGTGTCTTTACATGGTTAAAAAAAACTAGGTAAAAAATACAAAAAAGGGTGATGTTGTGACAAGACTTTTGTGCACCTTAAAAAATTTGCACCCTATTTTCTATATCAAAAGAAATCATTCAAATAAGCATTTTAGTAAATATAATGAGTCCATAATCATATGATATGGACTATGATGTTGGGTTTTTGGCATTTCAAAAGTCCAATATGTTATGGTAATTCAAAATCTATTTATAAAATTCATACAATGTGATCATATCACATGTAATATTATTTTTTGAGTCCTTTTCACACATTATTCATTTATATTTTGTCCCATGGCCCATGATTGATAATCCAACAAATTGTGATAGAATTATGTATTCCACTTTAATGTGCTTTCACCCCCAAATGTTGATGGGTGCAAACATGATAAAAGGATCCAAGGTCATTTCCTTGGCAATTGTACACTCTTGAAATATTTTTGAAATATCTCAATAAATTTATTTTTAAATCATTAACATTTTTGAATTATTATGTTAAGGTTTGTATCAAAATGTTTTCATTTTCAAAAAATGTCATTTTTAAAAAATCAAGTTTTAAAAATATATATTTATTACTTAAAAATTAATGGTTACAAATTATGCTTAAATTTTTTTTTTTGTGTATTTTAATTTATTAAATTTATTTCAAATTTATTCACATATTCCCATTATATTGGGTGAAAACATGGTTAAAGGAACAAGGGGTGCCAAAGTAAAAGTTGTTTTATAAGGACTTCACATCACACATGTCATTTTTGTTTTGATTTATAATTTTAAAATTTGTAGTTCAAGTATTCCCTTTAACACTATATTTTATAAATACATTTTGATTACAAATTGATTTATATCATGTATATTATGCATTCATGCCCTTTATTATATAAACATGAACAATTTTTGTTAAAATTACATTTTCAAAATCCATCATTTTTAGGGTCAAAAGCATTTTTAAGCCAAATGTGTTCACATAGGTTATAAAAACAATTTTCATTAATTCGAGTCCTTTTGCCTTTTTAATCATCAATATTAAAATCCTCTTCAATTTTTGAAAAGAATGGTGCACATTTGATTTTTAAAAAAAATGGATGTTTGAAAAAATAAGGACTCTTCATTTTTGAGGTTTTAGTGCTTTGAACATGCAAAAACATTTTTGATTTGTGTCATGTTTTGAAAATGTAAATTTTACAATTAATGAAAAATATATGTAAAAACAACTAGAGTAACTCAAACTATTATGCTTCACTTACGATCTTTTAAACATACAAAAATATAATTTAAAAAAATGTCCCCTCACTTGAATGACTCTTTTGACTACATTTTTACCCTACTATGAATGTTATTTATAAATAAATCCAATAATTTCAACATGAAATTAAGTTATTATTTAAAAATTAAAAAAACCAAACATTGATTACACTTGTTGTGAATTAATGTGATTGATCCCACTTTGATTCCATTTCAGTAAAAGAGTGTAAAGGTTTCAAAACCATCAAACAACTAAATTTTTCATATTATCGAGCAAATTTTAAATACATAACCTACAACTATATATGCCTAGCCACCATACAAAAAAATAACCCAAGTTTTTTGTTAATACCAAATGTTGATTCTGTTTCATGTAATGGGTCTAAAGGTTTCAAGAGCATAAAAAAGCTAAATTTTGCATATTTGACAAACATTGAATACGTAACCTCCAACTATATATGCCCAACCCCCATACAAAGAACAACCCAATTTTTTTGATAGTAATAAATGTTGATTCCATTTCACTAAAAGGGTGTAAAGGTTTGAAGAGCATAAAAGCAACTAAATTCTGAGTATCCAAATATTAAATACCTGACCCACAACTCTTTTCCTTATCATATGAGATTTCTAGTGTATCTAGAGAGCACCTTGCAAAGAATAAAATCCCATTAGGCTTTTGAAAAATCAAAAGTTTTGCTTCTGTGGGCATTTTGCTTTCCTAATGCCAGGCATTCTTCTTTTTGCTCTTGTTATATACAAACGGGTATCATGGGGAAAGAGGTACGAGGTCACTCTTTATGCTCAATAAAGCATGCACGCAAGGGCATTACAGAAATTTGGGCAGCACTTGACTGCCACCCCATGCAGGCCCTTATTTTGGTAATTCCCTCACCCTTGCGCTTTACCTTACACTAGTATGAATATAAGTAACCCAACTCAAGGGTCAAGAGAGGAGAAGGGGGGGAGGGGGGTGTGGGCGGACAGGTGAGTGCGGGGTTAAATTTGGAGGAGTGTGAGTAGCAAGTGCATGGCAGGTAGTGGATGGACATACCTCAGAAATTGGATTTGGATTTAGACACATCGTTTTTGGACAATTTAAGGGGGCTAAAGATGTGAAAAGGTAAAAGAGAAAGAGAAAAGAAAAGCCAGAAATGAAGAAAAAAAGAAAAAAGAAAAAAGCAGGGGACGGCGAAAGGGGGTGTGGAATTTGGACGGTAGTAAAATCTCAGATCTGCTGCACCACACGCAATGGAATCGGACAAAAAATTCAGGAGTGTTGTTTATGCAGCAGCGTCGGGAAATCTGCGCCCATTCCAGCGCAGAATGTGTAGCTATTTCTGCCTAGCCGCCGCTGGTTGTTTTCACGTTTGAGTCGCCACCTCGCTCGGCGAGTGTCTCTCCTCGCGTGTGTATGTCTCTCTTTCGCGTCCCTCTCTCTCTCTCTCCCGTCCATCTCGCTTGTCTGTCTTGGCAATCGTATGTTGTGGGTGTTGTGATTTAGAAATCCAATCCGCAAGTAACATCAAGCGTCAACGCTCGACAACAACAAACAAACAATTAGATCACAGAACGCCAGATCAATTCAACAGTCCTATTGTGTGTGTGTGTGTGTGTGTGTGTGTACACGTATATTCAAGCTACTGTGGTGCCCGATCCAACTAGTACGTTCATCTCCACCCATCACGAGAGATTGCAGGAAGCTTAAGAAGTTCTAATTAGAGATGTAACTTATTACAATTGATTCATAGCTTTTGTTTGTTCTTCTTTAGATTCAGTCCACAGTAAGTCTCCGATTCCGTTTTCCACTTGTTTTAGCAGTTTCTTGTGTTGTACACAATTCACGAGTACGTCTTGTGGTGGTGGTGGTGGTGGCTGTTGTCCGTCTTCCAAGCTAGCTAGCTTGCCTGCTGGGCCTTATAACTAGAACGGATCTGCATCATGGGTAAGCAGCAGCTGGAGCACAGCTTACCGGCCTTGATCCAGTCCATGTTGTGGCATTTTCAACAAGCCTGGGCATCACGGCGGCCTTCGATCAAGCAGCCCAGTAGTACTGTTCTCATGGCAGCTTCCGAAACTGCAGCAACAATTACTGTACTACCTGCGCCGCAAGAGTCGCAGCCTGCACCGCTCCAGCTCCTCAACTACGACTCATGCAGCAGTCATCTGCTGGCGCATCGTCGACATGATAAGTCTTGTGCTGCAACTGCGTCTACACTTCCCTTCCCTACAATCGACAGTTGCAGTTTAAACAACCGTGAAATGCAGACAGTAGTGGCGGATTTGGATGGCACACTGCTACGATCCAGCAGCTCATTCCCTTACTTCATGCTCATCGCTTTCGAAGCCGGCAGTCCTCTCCGTGCCCTCCTTCTCCTGCTAATCTCCCCACTCGTTTACATTCTTTACTATTTCATCTCCGAAGCTGCCGGGATTAGCTTGCTCATCTTTGTCTCCTGCGCTGGACTCAAAGTCTCCGCCATCGAATCCGTGGCCAGAGCCGTGCTGCCCAAATTCTACCTCGAGGACATGCATCCTGTGAGCTACAAGCTGTTTACTGCTTGCGCTCATCGGTATGTGGTGACTGCTAATCCCAGAATCATGGTGGAGCCGTTTCTGAAGGAGTATCTGGGTGTGGACGCCGTGATGGGTACCGAGATTCAAGTCTCCAAGTCTGGCTATGCCACCGGCTTCGTCACTGCACCTGGTGTGCTTGTGGGCGCCCACAAGGAGCATGCTGTGAAGAAAAACGTCGGCACTCGTGCAGACGATGCTCCTGATGTCGCACTTGGTGATCGACCCACGGATTACCCTTTCATGAGACTCTGCAAAGTAAACCGAATATAATCCATCTCGAATATTTCCTTGCAGCAATCCTTGATATGAATTTCGTTTTTGGTGCATTTGCATGCTCCAACAGCTCTCGAAGATCTATAGGAATCATGATCTAGAAGCATGGTTAGGTGCCCGCGCTGGCTAAATCATGTGTTTTTCTTCTTCTTGTTTATTGCAGGAAGCGTACATGGTTGTGGGTGGCAAGGATGTGGAGGCAGTACCAAAGGAAGAGTATCTGAAGCCATTGATCTTCCATGATGGTCGTCTAGTGTGTCGTCCCACTCCTTTGATGTGCATGGCGGTGATTCTGTGGACACCCATAGGACTACCGCTTGCAATTCTTCGAGTTTCCTTGGGTATTCTGTTCCATCCACGATGGAAGTTGTCGGTTCTACGCTTTCTAGGCGTAGTTGTACATGTCAAAGGAACTCCACCACCTTGTCCTAGAGCTACTGGTAGTGATACTAGTACTACTACCAGTAGCAGCAGCCGGCGGGGAGGAGTTTTGTTTGTGTGCTCTCACCGGACTTTACTTGATCCCTTGTTTGTCTCTTTCGTACTGAGAAGGCCTGTGACAGCAGTAACCTACAGCATCAGCCGAGTTTCAGAATGGTTATCACCCATCAAGACAGTGAGACTGACGCGGAACCGCATCTTCGATGCCAATACCATGTCAACGCTCTTGAACGAGGGAGACTTGGTGGTTTGTCCAGAAGGGACCACTTGTCGGGAGCCGTTTCTGCTTCGTTTCAGTGCCTTGTTTGCTGAGCTTGCGGATCAAATCGTCCCAGTAGCCATGAATATCAAAGTCACCATGTTCCATGGCACCACTGCTCGCGGCTGGAAAGGCTTAGACCCGTTCTTTTTCTTCATGAATCCCAGACCCACTTACGAGGTCCACTTCCTGGACCAGTTGCCCTTGGAGCTCACCTGTCTCTCCGGTGGTAAGACCAGCCACCAAGTGGCGAATTACATCCAGGAGACCCTGGCAAATTCCCTGGGTTTTCAATGTACAAATCTCACTCGCAAAGACAAGTACATGGTGTTGGCAGGGAACGACGGTGTGGTGCAGCAGCAGCCGGATCAAAGGTCCAAGCTCCTGCAGCACTCATGCAGCAACACTTGAGAGAGATCATATAAATTATACTAAGTTACCACAACTGCAGCTCTGGCTGCAGCTAGCTTAGCTGGGTGCTGCTAGATTAATCAAGTTCAGGATTAATAATTAAACACTCAGATCTTAATCTAGATTAGAGATCTCAATACAAATTACACTGCCAGGCCGCTCATGAATTACTGGTCAAAAACATGAGGCCTGCAGGTGTAGAATATTATATGTTAGTAGAATTAATTTCAGGATCACCAGCTGCAATAGATCATACATATTAATTATATAAATTAGCTAGTTTGTGCAGGAATTAAGGAAATTATTTAGTAGTAGTAAACTTAATATACTTATAAAATGAAGTTGCTGGGCCTGCTCATCATTTCACACATATATGAAGCTCAGTGATATATATACCTGGCTGGTTACACATGCAAGATCAGGCACGCATCGATTAGTGAAGTTCAATTGATCTCCAAATCTCTGTTTTGATGTAAATATTATCCTAAGACTTTCTCTTTTCAGATGGGTTTAATTTGTCAATTTTGGAGGTTATTAATCATACTGTTGATGATTCTAAATTTGGAGAATCCATCACTGATCATACCGCGTGTATGAGTCTGGGCCAGAGATCATGACTAATTCAGGCCCAGCTCCAAGGTTTGATGATGCCAACCAGCACTTCCAGGAGAATTTATAAACATGTATTCACCAGTCGATCATATTAGTGTGGGCTTGGGGGAGACCAAGGCTTTACAAGTAGGCACAAGTGTGGTACTTCTAGATTGATTTTTGCATTTAATTTCTCTGCAGGCGACACATCTAGTTCTAACATGGTACAAATTCAATGTAATTTTCTTAGTAGTTTTCACAAATTTTGTATGTGTACAACAGTGGTTACAGTGAAGATCTGTCTAGTCCCAGGACAAAAATCTTGAGACATTCAAGGACAAATTTCTAGCCTGTATTGAGCTCAATTTGTGGGGTAGGGATTTTTGTTCTAAGACTTGACACCCATTACGCACTGGCTTTGACATGTTTTTGCACATCTGAGACTAAAATTTTCATGTTCTGTAGTTTGACTATCAGATGTGAACCTAGGAGCTCTGTGTCAATTCTTCTGCACTTTGCAGCCAAAAACTTCTGGTCCACACAGAGTTTTGAAACCCATGATCTTGAGATGATCTACAGTTGGGAAGTAGCGCTTGCCATGATGTGGAAATTAAGTGCTCCCAACCTAAAAGTAGTGCACAGTTTATTACACCATTTATCATCTTGTATACCCATGGAACTGTCATGTCGAAGTCATTCTTCAAGAGTTCTTATCCTTCTTGTTGGTCGATCTCCTCAGTATTGCCATCTTTTGTACCTGACTATGTGCACCTGTTGGATGTTGAATGTTCTGCCTGACCTACCTTCCTAACACCTCTATAGTACCACTGAACACCACTTTGCAACAACATATTGCTATCAACTAAACAAAGTAGCACTGGTAATTGTAATTTGGCCAATCTCAACCCTCAACACCTAAACATTAGGACAGACCGCTTTTCAGTTTATTTTTGGCTTTTTTTATGTTTAGGGGTTAATGCATAAACATCAGGTCATAACAAAAATACACTGAAAAGCAGACCAAATTGGTCCATCTTGAAGTTTAAGGGTTAAGAGCCTAAACCATTATTATAATCATTTTACCTTTATTCAAAGCCTTAGGTAGACGTATGGTCCAATTTTTTCATCTGTGAATTTGATTACAAATCTAACTGTTCAATTCAAAGTTTGCACAATCAGAATTCTTTTAATAAAAATTTGAGCCGAAATCAAACAAGGGATCATGCTGAGAGAAAAAACCAGATTGAGCTCATACAGGACCAGGCAAGTGCTGTCCATTCTGTAGCTTCAACCATGTACAGTACTCACATTCCTCCAAAGTGAGACAGCATCAAACTCCGTGTGCCATTGTGTGTACTTGATAGTTTTAGAGAACCTGCACATGGAGCTCTTGCCAAGAATAATAATTAGTATTCAAGCAGCTTGCTTCCCAGACTTTTCCTTAATCACAAACAACTATGGCTATGGTTGGAGCTGAAAAAACAAAAGGATGTGTGGACTATTTACATGACTTTTTAGCAATCTGACATCTGCTTTCTACTTGCTGGACAAAAGAATTGTTATCTTTGAATCAAAATAGGTACCACATAAGTTGTGCCTAAAGTGAGTGGAGCTATGTCAAAAGTAAAAGAAATTAATTGACGATGGACATGACTTTTTATAGTCTGACAACAATTTTCTCCTTGCTCATAGAGAAATGCTGTTTTTTCATCTTGGAATCAAAATAGGTGCCACATAAGTGGAGCCTAAAGTGATTGGACCCGACCTACTTAAACAACTTGTAAACAACTTTAAGTAATTTGGTGTGTTTTTTTTGTCCAAATGTGAGATCGGCCTTTGCGGATACTCATATCACCTTTACCACAAGATCAAGCAACAAAGTGCACAATCAAGTTGAACGAATATGACAAGTGCATAAAAAAGTTACATTTGTTGGATTTTCTGTCTTTCATCAACCGGTTAGGCCCAGAGTGGACCAACAACCACCACTTACCATCCATCAAGGAAGCTTGTTATGACTCCATTGTGAATGAATCCTAAGTCAGCTGAATTTGGGTTGGGTTTCACCTTGGTAACGTGTACCTTGGATCAAAGGATAGGTAGATGGTAGGTAGGATAATAGGCATGGCTACATACCCTATAAAGGATAGGGTCCAGCTAGGGTTTTTTTTCAACTTTGTGATTTAGCTGAAGTGGCAATCATTCATAAGATGATTTAGCCAGATTTGGCTACAAACTAGATATGAAAGTAGAAAACAAAACCAGAATCCTTCTATAATATTCTTGGCTAACTATTGGGAACTTATGATTAAAATCTGGCGATTTGGATTTATTTTTTCCTTTGAAATCCAGCACATTTGGGTCATTTTTTCCATGAAAAATCCCTTGTGTAGGTCGAAGCCATATTTTTCAGGTTGAAATTTAGTGAAATTCTGCCAAAAAACAAAAATTGGGTCCAGCATGTAGTATCATAGGTGGCTACTACATGAAAGGAGGAAAGGAGCCACTCAAGGAATGGACAATGCTTTAAATAATATCCTTGTAACTTTGAAAATTCATCATGGGAGCACTATAATTTGGATTAATTAGTTTGTTCTTTGGAATAATTCTTTATAATTGTAAAGTTGTAACCACAAAAAATTCATGCAAATTCATGATTGTTTTGGAGAGTTTTTTTAGTACATTTAAATATTCACAAAAAAATGTCAATTCGATGAAAGCACACTACAATGATCCCCTTTATATAGTCACATTGTATTTGTTTTTTGGGTGGTGCATTTTTTAGTCTAAATCTTGTCAAAACTAAAAAGGAGTTTCACAATATTTTTGCATATTATAATAGAAGGCAATAGAATATAATAATTATTATTTATTTTATATTTATATTTTGATGGGTTGGAGTATATTTGGGCTTATTCACGATTGGGGTTCTAGAAAAAAGGAAAGAGGATTCAAAGACTTTTATGGGGCTACTTTTTGCAAATAACATTTACTTGAAACAAATTTAAGTAAGAAAATTCGAATAGTCCAATGTAAGATAATTCATGTGGTGGTGGTGAGTTTTCACATTCATACATAATTGTGTATGAATATTTTGGTTTATAACCAAAAATGCAGAAATTCCCAAAAAGTCTAAAAATGAATTTCAATGGACAATTAAACATATTT
>Ga0209611_10003536_pt1 | contig 27002 bp, 17 predicted proteins | sample S1TSphgellanicum_3_FD_187693 | JGI IMG/M metagenome (GOLD analysis project Ga0209611, IMG submission 187693) | Host-associated microbial communities from peat moss isolated from Minnesota, USA - S1T2_Fc - Sphagnum magellanicum MG (SPAdes) (version 2) | ecosystem: Host-associated > Plants > Peat...
CAGATGGGTTGCCTCCGAGCACGAGCGGACTCAATCTCACAGAAAAGATTTTCAAGAAACTTGTGGGTCAGTCTAGGTTGTCACAAGCGGCCAGGGAGTACAGCAATGAAAACTTTGACGGATCACATTCTCGTCGTGAGTTCAACCTTCACGATGTGGATGTCGATAGCGACTCTCGAGTGAGCACTCTTGATCTTCCGGATAGCTGTCCAGCTTCACCATCTTCATCCGAGAGATCATTTGGAGCTGCTAGACCTGCAGCTGTAACTCGACTACCCATGATGAGGCAGCACCCGAAAACTGGTGCAGCATCTGAGAACACTACTAGAGCTGGGCTGCAATCAGCTGCTACAGATCATCCACCATGGCCCGACGAACATGCAGACTCTGCTGCTATAACTGCACCCAAATCAACTCTAGCTCACTACCTGGTCGCAATCACAGCTATGGCGGATGAGACGGATGACGACGACATCGCTCTACATGGTCCTAGTGACGTCGCTTGGCATCAAGCGGAATCTGAACAACTACAGTATATTCATCCGGAACTCCCAGTAGTGGAGGGATACATGAGGCAAACACGTACTAGTCGTAAATCCAAGAACAACGTCGCACCCACTGATCACGAGCGCTGGACTTCCAACAGCAGCTCCTGGAACCTCTCGTTAGTTCAAAAGCCGCTAAAGACGGTGTCGACAATGGTGTCTGCAAACCGGAACAAGCAAAATCACAATACTATTCACCACACGCTTCCTGCAAGCCTCCCCTCCAGAATTTCGAAGTCCTCCAAAGCTCGGTCTCATGAGGCACCCGCGACTTCCCTGGGAAGGTGTATTAGCGGCCGAGGGATGAAGTCAGAGCCCGGTTCCGGGAGGAGGACCAGCCGGACGTGGTCTAGTGAAATTGAGTCCGGAAGGAATACTAGGGTACTTGTCTTAGGCTCAGGCCACTTGCATCTCGTGGGCTGCTCAGACGTCGAATCCCACTTGTTGGAACCGGATCAAAAGGAAGCACCAGATGATCATGTGGGCAGGCTAGAAGACCAGGTGATATGATCTCTAGCTCGCTTCATGTCTTGAAATTGTTATGAATCTTTTTTCTCTTCTCTTCTCTTCTCTTTCTATGAAGGAAGGTAGTTTGTTTGTTTTGTTTTGCACAGTTGAGATCTCCCAAACCACAATGCCTTTTGCTAGGCTCTTGGTATCTTTGGAAAGCCCTATGTCTTGAAATTGTTGTGAATAATTTTTCTCTTTGGATCTTATCTATCTATGAAGGAAGGTAGTTTGTTTGTTTTGTTTGTTTGTTTGTCAAGTTTCAAGAGATCTCCCAAATCACAATTCCTTTTGCTAGGCTCTTGGTCTCTTTGAAAAGCCCTTTGTCTTGAAATTGTTGGGAATAATGTTTCTCTTCTCCTCTCTATCTATGAAGGAAGATAGTTTGTTTGTCACGTTGAGATGTCCCAAACTACAAAGCCTTTTGCTAGCTAGGCTCTTGGTGTCTTTGGAAAGGCCTTGATGTGTAGGGAGGGGTGCATGGAGTTGGTTTCATTAATGTTTCCCATGCGTGGTGAACAATATTGAACAACTTTTTCACTAAAAATTCATTGAAATCAAAACTAAAAACTATAGCCTGGGAATTAAATGGGCACGTTCTGGGTATGGTTGGAAAGTCCTCTCAGTGAGGAGGAGCATTTAACTAAGGTGATTAGCAAATCTTTAAACATCCTAGGGTGTGGAAAATGTTGAATTTTGTTTGTTTGTTTTTTTTTTTTTTTTGGATTGGAGATTCAAATAAATTACAATCTAAACTGGTTTTGGAAGTAAAAAAATTAGTTGGGTAATGAGTTCACGCTTGGGTCATCTAGCTTAGACGCAGTCTAGGCTACACTAGTTCAATTTTTGATGCTAAAGAAGATCAATCAGCTCGCAGTATAACTAACATTCGGGGGACTGGGCACCAACGGGCAGGTGGATCTAGCAAGAAAAGGCTCAGTAGACGAGGATGATTTCCCATTCGACTCGCCCGTTGCGTCCTCCTTCATGTTCAGCGAGGCGGACAAGAAGCACAGAACCTCCTCCTGCAATTACGATCACGCTGATCATGAGTTTACAGGCCGGCGTACGTCGACGTTACCCAGCACCACCTCGGCAGTCGATAATCGACGTGATCACCGGCGGCAATCCTGCAATGGACGTCACATGCCATCGTCAACGGATAGTGTCGAACTAGGTGGTGGGTCTCTCACTTTCCCTGATCTGGAAAGAGTCAACTGTGGCATCGGCGGCGTGCTGGACCAACCGCCGCAATGGGTGCCGAGTCGAAACTTCAATTCCGTGAAAGAACTGGTGGACACTTACGCTGCTGCAGCTTCGATATCAGGTCGAGCACTGAGTGGGTTTGTGGAGATTGGCAGATATCATAATAATTCTGGCAGATCTGGTCGATTCAGCATCGACCTACATACCGGTTCCAAACTATCTGGTCATGAATCCAAAACCTCGGCTGGTGGTAAGATTCATCACGCAGCTGAAGGCGTCGTAAGATCAGCTAGTACTACTAGCCCAGCTGACATTAGACTCCGAATTGACGTCGTCAAGACCCAGAAACCGTCGCGCCACCATCACTCCAAACGCTCCAGCTGCATCTTGGCTCCTTGCCTGGTATATATATTGCAATCTCGTTCACAATATTATTCTAGATCTTATCATATCCAAATTATTATTATTCCGTGTATATGACCAGTACAAATTATGAGCCAAGTACTGATACACATGATTGAACTCGGTTCATCAAGGACGCAGCTAGTACTCTGCAGCAACTATGGACATCTTTCCAGTAGGGGACTCTTATGACACAATTTGTCTTCACAAACAATCCCTTTTCATTACATTGTTTTCATCTAATTGAGCTCACATTGCTCTCAAAACTCAGTATTGATCAAATGCAAGAGCTGTGAGAACTATGGTCAATCTATGAGTTCTAACTTATATAAGTAATTAAAAGATAATTATAAAGTAGTTAGACTGCCAATCTATTGGCATTCATTAGTTATGACTGCAATGGAAAGCAACTGTAGTTTACAATATGGGTACAACAGGACCCATGTCAGTGGGTTTTCATTGGGCTGCTTTGATCAGAACTTGTTGTGTGTAGCTGCGATTACACTAGCCCAAAGGAAACACACCCTAATTGCAGCCAGATGATCAGTAGGCAGCTTGGCAGTATTTAGTCCTTTTACAGTCTTAGTCACCTGAGTTCTGATCAATCGTACTCATGTTGATCAAGTGTTTGTTGGCCTGCTGTAGCCATTCTTAGACCGACATAAGAAGAATGTATCGAATCGGATTCAGCAGCTGGAAGCTACAACGTCATTAAACTCTGTCACGGCCAGAACTACCAGCTCTGCAGTGGCAGCAGCAGCAACAACAAAGCAGTTGCAAACAGTGAACAGCTTTCAGGCTCGACTTGGACCGGCTGCGTACGGGAATAATAGTAATCTAGATCCCAGATCATCATCATCATCATCCACCGCGGCCCAATTCCAGTTCTACTGATCTTCGATGATCCTCATCACAGCTGGAGTTCTTCATTTTTTTCACGCGCAATCTGTGGAGCTTATCTTCTTGAAACGATCTTCAGTTTCAGCATGATCAGATCAAAATCACACCACCACACCAAGTTGCCGATCGAGATCAAACTTGGAATCACTCAGTCACGGATCGGCAACCAGCTACATCACCTGCCAACAGGTGACTCTTACTTACATACCAGTGTTGTGCAATTCTTTGATTTTGTTAATAACCTCAGGTTCCAGGTTTTGAGAAAAAATTCAGAATCAAAAAAACTTCTGGTTTTGGGTTTTTGAAAACTATCAGAATCAAAGTGCCTCTGGTTTCAGGATTTTGAAAATTTTCAGAACCAAAGAAGATCTGGTTTTGGGTTTCTGAAAACTTTCAGAATCAAAGAACCTCGGGTTCTGGGTTTTTGAAAACTCTCAGAATTAAAGCACCTACAGTTTCAGGTTTCTTAAAAATTTCAAAGAACCTCTGGTTCTGGGTTTTTTGGAAAACTTTCAGAATCAAAGAACCTCGGGTTTTGGGTTTTTTGGAAAACATTCAGAATCAAAGAACCTCCGGTTTTGGGGTTTTGAAAACTCTCAGAAGCAAAGCACCTCCGGTTTCAGGTTTTTGAAAATTTTCAAAGAACCTCCGGTTCTGGGTTTTTGAAAACTCTCAGAAGCAAAGCACCTCCAGTTTCAGGTTTTTGAAAAATTTCAAAGAACCTCTGGTTTTTGGGTTTTTGAAAACTTTCAGAATCAAAGCACCTCGAGTTGAAGGTTTTTGAAAATCTTTGGAATTCCAGATTTTGAAAATTTTCAAAGAACCAGTGAATTTCATGAAAGAACCGGCAAAGAACCCATGATGGTTTAGTTTATTTGACCCAGTTATTTGATTTTTAAGGTCCCCTAGGTTATGGGTCAAAATTGGCTCTATTATGTTTTGAGAACTGTCAATCCAGGGTCAAGACCAGTACCTGACCCTAGGGTTAGTTTCATCATTATATAATCTTTTAAAATATTGAAATTGAAATTTTGTGAAAATATAAAGCTGAGGTGTTGAAAACTGTCATAATTATCAGAGGAAACAAAATGAATAATTAATTTCACCACTCATATGAAAATATCTAGTAGAGTATTATAGATCATGAAAATAATAATATTTCCAACTTTTTCAAAAATTAATTGATTTTTGAAAGAATTAATTACTGGATTTTTCTCAATGTGGAAGCTGACCCTAGGTTATGATGGCATATACAACACAGATTATATACTGAACCTGCACCATGGTTGGCTGATACAAATAGTGAAACTAATTAATGCAATCATCTCATACAGAGCCAGTGGTTTCTTTTTTGTTTCAATTTTGTGATGTAGGGTTTTTAGGGTTTAGGTTTAGAGCAATTTTTTTGACCTAGCTCAAGTGCTGATCAGCCTGAAGACAATTTAGCCAGATGTGACTGCAAAAATAGATGTAGTAAATAAACTTTAAGAGTCCTTCTATATTCTAGACTTACCCATATACTCAGGGGAAGTTAATAGAGAATCTAGTGATTTTAAAAATTATTTAAATTATTTTCAAATTCTTGCAACTAAAAAACCCAACATAGATTTTATTTTTTTCCCACCATTTGTTGAAAATTTTGCCAGTACAAAAAAAAAACATTGCTTCAAATTGCCAGTTTCTGTATATTAAGATTATATCCAGGAGTTCAATGGGCTGCCAACACATAATTTATTTAGCTAACTACTACCAAAAGGAGTTGTCAGAGTGCATCAATTTGAATCCAAAAGACATGTAATATAGTGCATTCATTAAACTTATTTCCCTGGGAACTTTGCCACTCATGCTGGGTGTGACTTTTTGTGAGGGACGCAGGTGCAGATATGGATCCTACATCGTCGGGTGCAGAGCCACTCCTCCATTCCTGGTGGGCAATACGCACAATTTATCAGCTTGATGACCATAAGAAAATTTGCAGTTTTTAGACCCAAGATTTGAACTGGGGTTCCATCATATACATAACATAGGTTTGCGGTTCCCGTGTACCCCAATTCAGGTCTTTTGTACTTGTAATTTGTCTTGTAAAATTCTGCTGTCTTTGTTCATAGGCAATTATTAAACCTGCAATTTCAGTCAAATGTTAATTCTTACATTGCATCCTTTCAAGGCAGGAATTGTTGCAGTCATACTGTTTCATGGTTTAATTTGTACCAGGTGCGTATTTGTGAACACTAGGTCTATAGTAATGTATATGTCTGGTTTTCTTGTTTATCTCAATTTGTAACATTGTGTGATTTTAATACAAAACAACTTATGATGAATCTATGGTGCCCTAACAATATGCATGGACTTGATTGGGAAATGTTATACATAGGAGAAGGTCTCACTTTGGGGGCTTTTCGGATTTGAGATCTCCAAGGTTGATAGGCAAAGAAAGGTTGAAAATTTGAAAGGTGCAACACAAGTTGTACTTGACCTTTTGAACTGCAAATAATCCAATAAAACAAAGGTAAGTCTGAGATAAATCTAAGGTAAGTCAAAAAAAATTAAACAAAATAGATTAGGCTGGAGAGCAATCTAAAAATACAAAGAAGAAAAAGTGCCGATGCTTTACAGGTGCATAGTTGACAATCTTAATTAATGTGCCACTAGGTGGCTCCACAAGAGTTCACAGAAGGAAATGCCATGACTGCAATTGTATGTGTAGCCCATTGTGGAGTCAACTTCACAAGCAATGCAAAAGAAAGATCACATAAAATATCATGTGTTGTGGACACTACTTATTGTGAATGCATCAAAGAAGGGGATAATATAACCCAACAATTTTTTCTTTTTTGGCAAATTTCCACCACTTGGCAGACCAAAAAAAAATTCAATCAAGTGCAACTCATACAAAGGAAAACATTCTTTTTGCACCAAAGTGTGAGGAATTTTTTTTCTGAAACCACCATATTTAGACAATAGGACATTTGTGAAATAATATTAGTCATTTAGCAAGTTGTGCTAAATGACTAATATGAGTGTTGTGAAGTGACCTAAAGAACTTAGACAGGTACAATGATTTCATGTTGAATTGTGCATTGCAAACCCAAAGAGTAGAGGTTCCTGAGAAGCTTACCAAATTCCTTACAATTAGCGATCTGTGGATTCAATGCTGGTGTCATACACAGCAGCAGTACCAATATTGGCATCAATTCTGACTTTTGCAGTTCTTGTGACCAAGCTTGCCTTCGCACAAAATATTCTTGGCTGACTTCAGAAGCTCAATCCTAGGGCATTTAACAGTTTACAACCTGCAATGCATTGCAAAAGAAACAAGGAGCGATTTAAGGCACCAATATCCTAAGAGAACTTTGGCATTCAGCAGAAACATTAATGCAGCCTTCTATGAAAAATCATCATATTAAGTTGACTGCCTTCCCTCCTGTACTGCAGGAAACCCAAAATATCCTTCCAGTGTGATGCAGCACCACCACTAATGAGAAATTGGTTTCCAATTGAGGCTCAGGATTTAAAGGCCATCAGCTGGCACCCATCAAAGCTTGAACCCAACTAGATGCAAGTCATGTAGGATATATTAGACTTATGAAACACCTACTGTTAGTGGAAGACCCATTAAAGACACTGATGGCAGCCAATGATGGTGGAAACAAATGCTTACATAATGGAACTACTTTACATTATCTCCCAAAATGGGTCATTAGTTACAAGACCATAATCAATCCATGTGCAGAAGATCCAGATCTCCAAATCACTGCTAATGAAAATATCAGTTGATCTGCATGTACATTCTTGATCAGTATCTGAATTTCTGGCCACAATCCTAGGCTGAGTGGAGTAAAAGGCAGATGAGTCATCTGGAAATGTGAGCAGCAAACACATCCATGCTGTTGTTGATACTTGGTTTTACAATGGCATGTAGCAGGGATTAGCAAAAACTATATCTGAGGAAAGGTACATAGTACATACTTGGCGCAGGCACATTTTCAGTACTTACCAGCTTGGAACACACTCTTTTCTCCATCACACTTGTAGTATTTGCATAAAATACATATTTTGATGTTTGAAAAACTCTGCAAAGCACATAACAAATGTCACCTGCCACTGTTGGCTTCTAAAACCTAAAGAGCTTTACACAAAAGGACACCACCATTGCATAGTGTTCATTTTCCTTATTGATCTGTATCCATGACCAAGGGGTGCACTTGTATAGGTACTAATTCCAGCTGGGATTTTCACTCGTTGCATTTCCAAAACCCCAAACTGAATCCCTTCAAGAAGACAGAGACCCACAACAGAATTCATTGCATTTAGAAATCTTACCAGTCTTTTTAGCATTGAGAGGCAATGGACATCCAAACAGAAGAACACAAGGCGCGATTCCATGACCACCGTGAATGCCAAGAACACCAAAGCAAGCGCACAGTGAAGCTTCTTTCATCAAAGTGCGCGCAGCCGCTGCTCAGCGTCTTGTCATCGACGTCTGAAGAAATTCACAACCGTGACCCCACCACGTCCATCGTTTTTCCCTGGACGTCCGAGAGATCTGTCTTTACTGATCAACACGTGTTCTTCTTTCTCCTGGAATTACGGATTGTGAGACGAGGAAGAGGGACCTTTTCGACAGTTCTCACCCCAAGTCGGGGCGCAACAAGCGCACAGATTACGACTTCAATGACGACAGAAAGCCGGAAAATAGAAGGAGCGGCGCGAGAAGGTCAAGAAAGAAAGAACTCGCCGAGTCCAAGCACATTTCCCGCTATGGACCTTCAGCTCCGGAGCAAACTACGCCGCCTCCAGAACCTATCCTTCGCAATCAATCAAGCCTTCTATCACTCTACATGAACCATTGCCTAGATCTAACTTCCTGCAGAAATTTTCCAACCGTTGCAACTTTGTTGTACCGTTGTTATGACGAGGACTTCCTCAGAGAGATGCTTCCTGCCATGGAATTGCAACGGTGGAGTTCATTTCTGCAACTTCGTCTCACGCTAGCTGTTACCTGATTGCGCTTGCATCGTCTTCAGCAAAACTTCAGAGTTCGCGAGGGAGAGCTGAGATCGCGCTGCATCGTCTTCTGCAAAACTTCAGAGGGTCGCGCAGGAGAGCTCTGATTGCCCTGCATCGTCTTCTGCAGAACTTCAGAGCTCGTGCAGGAGAGCTCTGATTGCGCTGCATCGTCTTCTGCAAAACCTCAGAGGTCCTGCAGGAAAGATTACAACAGATCCAGTGGACGAAAGGAAGGAGTCTTGAGCAAGATGCAGGAGGAAAACTCAGATCATATGCCTGATCCGACCTGTGGCCTGTCACCAGTGGCGATTGCCTTCAAGTGGGAGAAGGAACCTGGGATATCCATCGTGGAGGAGGAGGAGGAGGAGGGGAGTGCGACTGCTGCTGCTGCTGAAGAACAGGCTCTTGGTTCCTTACCACCTCCGCCTGGTTGTCGAAAAGCTGGCAAGAGTAGTGTGTTGGATCCTAGACATCTCACATTCTCCGGATTTGAACCTGAGGAGAAAGCGCCAAACGCTAGAGCACAGCTTGCAGACAGGATCCGCAAGAAGCTGGTGAAGGTGGTGCGACGACGGATGTCATACACGACTGCAGCGAATTGTTTCTCTCTGGATGCTTTCAGAGGCAAATTGTACGTGTCTGATGCTGCAGAGAAAACGTATGATTCTTCTGACGAGCCAAGTGGATCATCACCTGTAAGCATTCTCTTCTCTGAGCAGACAGATACAGCATCCTCTTCAAGCTCCTCTCTCGGCTCTACTTCCGCCGTCTCTTCTGCAGCTTCATCTTCAACCACAAGACGGCACAGCCGAAATACAGTAGTTGCTCCTTCGCCATCTCCTCATCATCCCGCCAATTCTCAGTTCATCATGGCAAACTTGCTTCTCTCCCTCTCACCGATCGACGATGATGATGTCAAAGAAGAAAACGAGGATTCTGAAGACGGCGACAAACTGAGCGGCCCCAGAGAATGTGCATGGCACCAACCTCAAGAAGAACAAGAAGGAGAAGAAGAGCAAGAAGACGATAAGGGCTATGGAAGTAGTTTGTCACAAGAATCATGGCAACTGGCGCAGTATGGACCAAAACAGCGAGCGAGATCTTCTCTCTTGTGCTCGCTCTCTAGACAGGCTTCTAAAAGCAAATCAACACAGAGTAGAGTGGTTACGAGCTCGAGGCTCTGGGAAGAACCTCGAAGCAGTTGGAGCATCTCCAGAGCAGAAACACGTTGATTGAACTAGGACTCTTACATAGGATGCAGATTTGTAAAACGAGGATTCTTGTGGAGGGATGCTCATGAGAGCTTTGCCGCCCCTGACCCGGAGGCGTTGTTGCATTCCCCAGTTCTATCGCTTTGCACTTCATAAATGGAAAACAGAAGAGTTACTGCTTCATACCAAGAGCTTCTCAAGACATCACAGTCTCTCCACTACCGCACTCGTTCCTTTTTCTGTTGACAGCAACAATGGCAGCTGATAGGAGAGATGCTGCACTTTTTTGTCTATTCACAACAACAAAGGCTGATGATCATAGGAGAGATGCTCAAGAGCTGAGGGCAAAAGCTCCTGTGAAAGAGTTTCTGCTCAAAACACACATAAGTGTAGTGAGTTTTCTGTTTTTTGTGAAACCATCAACCCTCTTCTTTGCATACCAATGCTTGGTTTTGCAATTTTTGTTATGGAGATTTCTCTGCAAAAAATTTATAGCTAATATACAGCAGCTTGGTTTGCAATGCACATCAAAAAGCTCAAAGACTGATCTGATACTTGCATATCAAAAAGCTCAAAGACTGATGTGATTTTTGCAACTGCAAATCGAAAAGCTTGAAGACCAAGATCCTTGCAATTGCACATTGAAAAGCCTGAAGACCGAGATCCTTGCAATTACAAATCAAAAAGCTTAAAGACCTAGATACTTTTCAGCTTCATTTCCACACAAACATAACCAAAGCTTAGAGGAATTTGTGAAGAGATTCAAGCATAATAAGTACCCATGTGGTTTTGTATCTCTGAGTGATGGAGATGAAGCAATTCTTGTTGCCATGAAGAACCCTTGATACCCAAGTCTCAGAAGACATGCATATTGCACTTGGTTGGTTTTGGTTTGCCAAACAAAAGGAAGGGAGATCACTGTTCATGGCAGGTGGGTCAGCATGAGAGGATACTGGTCTCTGTGAACTTGATCATCACAATCTTTTTGTGCAAAGCTTACATTTTTTTCATGAACCTGTGTGTCCAGTACAGTGGTGCAATAGACTCTATGCATGGAGCTGTCCCAAATGTCATCATCCCATGCAGTTCTGTCTTCCACAACATTATTACCATGTGCATTTTGTCATTACTGATGACAACAAAGTCATGGTCAGGACTGACTTCTTTTTTTAAAAATTGTTTGCAAAGATCAATTGATAAACTGTTTTGTTGACAGTTTGTAAGGTTGCCGGTAGCTTCAGCCTTGCAGTCTCCAGATCGAGTCTCCAAAACTGTAGTAGAGCTGCAAGGTTTATCAATGTAAGATGAGCTTCAACCCCACAGCAAATTTAGCTCAAGAGTGATGAATAGATATCTATAAGGGTTTAAGCACAAGCGCCTGATCTGAGACCTGGACCTCCCTGTGCTTCACTTGCAGTCCTGCTGCACTCCCTCTTACACCTCTTTGGACTCCTTTCAGTAGGTAAGGGTTTGTCTTTGTCAACAGGTTGTTGGTCTCTGTCCAAGCAAGGGACATGATGTATTTTGGTGGTGATGAGTCCAGCGGTGGCACCATTCTCCACTAGTACAGTTTTAGCACTCTCTTCCACATTTTTTGCGTCTTTGGTGGATTCTCTTGGGAAAGGTTCATTGCTTTCATTGCTGATAGTATCCTTGACAGCAGCAATAGTTGGGAGATCTTGCAAATCCTTCTTGGGGTTTACATCAGGCTTTTGATTATTGGCAATGGGTTCTTGTTCATTTGCCAGAAAGGCTCCATCTTGAGCTTTGCAACCTGAGTTCATGAGCTTTGTAGCTTCAGTGGGCTTTCTGGTGGAGTGGGAGAGGATGGAGATCTCATTGTTATTGCTTGCATTACTGAGATCAAGATCAAAACGGCTGCAGGGGCTGTGATACTTAGACCGCCATCCCCGTGAGTACAGACGCTTGTACAAATCTGCTGTTCGCACAACAGGAGAATGCTGCAAGCAACCATACACCAAACAGACAAGAATAATTTCAGTAAGCCTCTTTAAAGCGAATGAAGAAACCACTGAAATTACTAGATGAGAAGATCAACATACATGAAACCCACCTGAGCAGGAGTTCCATGCACAAGTTGGTCCATTTCTTGCTGCAATTTAGTTACTTCAGACCGCATGTAGGCTTCTGTTAATTCCTCCATACCAGCTCCTTGTCCAACTGCAATGGTATGCTCCAGACCATGTATGGTGCTCTCCAAGCTCCGGACCTGACACCACAATCTTCAGACTGATGATACCTGATAAAGACTTGCAAATTAAGAGAAGAGCTCCACTATCACTGGGTTCTTGTATTTCAAGCAGAGTTTTTCAACATGTTGTGTATAGTTAATGCATAAATCCCACCCACCCAGATCATCACAACCTCGCAGGAAGCAACAGAATCAGGAAAGTGATTGTCCTTTTGGCACATGGTTCATTGCAACCAATTGTGTTTGTTACCTTGCGGCCAGGCCAGCGCTTGAGACCAAACTTCCTACATGCTTTTTTCAGTGTTGTTTGAGAAACTCCAAGCTTCTTTGCAGCATCAACAACACTAAGATGAAAATATGCAGACAGATCAGACATTTTCAAATGATGTGTGCCAAGGCCCTGCAATTCCCATGTTTATACAATCAATTGAGAAGTTACATATTGCATCATGCCTGGACAGATGATGACACAAAAATAAGAAATGAATTGCACAGGAGTTGTGAATCAAGAAATGATTCTCCATGTGATCTCTTGAACATTGGGGCTCTGTATGGGGCCACCATTTCCAGGTGTTCAATGTTGAACCTTCGAGCAGCAGGCATTAGGAGCATGCATCAATTCCTAAACATTCTGTAAGCATTGACACCAGAAAACTGTGTGGAAACAGAAAAAAAAGAAACAAGCACCTACAGTTTTGCTTCTTCTGTTCACCAGGAATATCAAATCTGATTGGCCATTGACTTGCTCACTATCAATGCCATCACTGGATGGTGCTGCTGTGGCATTTGCATTTGCTGAAGAAGAGGATTGATCCTTTTCATGAGATTCACTAACTGATACTCTCGCAGCAACTGCTGCAAGTTTTGGTGATCTGAATTCAGGGAGAGAAGTTTCAGGACATTGAGTAGCATCATGCCCAGCAGTCTGAGGAGAAAGCTTCACCACAGTTGGTCCAAGCGCTTCTTTTGTTGGAGCAACTACTTTGCTATGAGTAGGAGAAATGGGTGCAGAATTTGCTGATGGATGGGCACCCCCAGGCACTGGTGCAAACGCTCGTAGCTGTGATGCCAAAAACTGAGCCAGCATTGCAATATTAGTGGTACCGGTTGAGCATTGCATGTGAGAGTTTGGCATCACTGGCAGTTGACTGAGAAGCTCAGAACCAAAAGATTGGAAACCTGCATTTGGTGTGCTTTGGTTGGAAAGAGGCTTGATTGGGATTCCATTTGACATGCTGCTACCTCTGCTGCTACTTACCTGGTGAGGCAGTGTGGAGCCTTGGACAAGGAACTGAGCAAGCTCTGCTGGGCTTGGAGTTAGACCAGAATTGAACATGGCTCCCACCACTTGCATGCCTTTGGCACATGCACCAACTCCACCACCATTGACATCAAAGTTGTTAGATCTTGAGGCCATTGCTGGAAGCTGCTGCCGGCAGTCCACTTGTGGTTCACAAGGCTCATACTCTTGTGTGAATGCACATGATCCCTCCTCATGGAAAGTTGCAGGAGTAGGGTCAGACGAAGGAAGCATTATCTTCAGGGCTCTCAAGGCTGCTGGATCACATCTTGGCTTGTAATTCACACTGCCATGATTCTTCAGCAGAACCTGCAAGGGTTTGACTCCCACTCCTGGTAATTCTGTGTTGTTATCTTCAGGAACTAAGCAAGCAGCACCCGGAGTGGCAAAGGACCCATACAAGCTGCTGCTTGGAGGAGTATCATTCTTTGCCTTAGGCTTGTGCAAGCTTGCTAACCCCATAGGCGAAGCTGGACCGAGTTTTTCAGCATCCGGACGTCCATTGCATTCTGTAAGAGGAGGAGGACTAGACTTGCTGGAGGAGTTCACGATAGCAACCAACTGTTTGTTGCGGCCCATGCAAATGATGACATCTTCAAGCGTTGCATCCACATCAAGCTCTTCTGGTTCTGTACCATCAGCATTCGCCAGCTGCAAACGCTGGATACTGTCACCGTCCCCGATGAAGTCTAAGCGGCGAGCGTTTCTCTGCCCACCGACAAACAAACAAAACAATTCGGAGCCTGTCAAGAAGCTCCTCCAAATTTGTGAAACTCTTACGAAAATCTTAAGGAACTAGATGATCCGCTTGAATTGGGGAAAGAAAACGACAGGAGTTTGCAGCAAATCTTTGGATCCATCCTCCCGTCCCTTTCCTTCCCGCAATAACAAAAAGTCCTGGCAAAATCTTACCTGAATCACTCTGGCAAATTCTTGCAGAGTCTCTTGCACTTGGCGTGCAGAGCTCCACTGATGCCCACGTACTGACACCGTGAACTTGACTTTCTCAATTGCTCCCGGGCCTAAAACTCCTGCCATGATCCTCTTCTTCTTTTTCCTCCTCCTCCTCCTCCTCCTCCTCTTTAGCAGGAGCTTATTCGTTGTGGAAGTCTTCGTTTTCTCCTGGCTTCTGTTCTCACTTCTCCTTCAATCACAATTCTTTTGTTTCGTCTCTGCAACTGCAATCATAGGGAAAGCGAATTCGGCAATGTCCGTCTTCTTTCTCCTTGTGCAGATCTCACTGCACGCGCATCACCGCGCTTCATCGTCTCCGCCATTACCTCGTCGCCGCCTCTTCTTCTTCTTCTTCCATCTTCTTCCCCCCTAACCGTTATTTCAGGTCAATCTTTGGCGACGTGGGAGGCGTTCGAGCTTTGGATGTCGAATGATCCGAGGTGGAGAGAGTTTCGACGGTTCGGTTGTGACCACGTAGGCAATGGGGGCCAGTGCTGGGAGGGGGATGCGAAGAGAAGGTGGCAATTTCTTCCCTTTTTTTCTGAATACGTAATAATGGGTCAAACAGTGCACAATGGCACCAAACCAAAATTCTTTTGTATTTTCTCTTTTTTTCCTTGTTTTTGTGTCACTGACTTTCTTTTTTTTTTAGTTTACGACCTCACCCTTTCATAAAGCCCTGTCAGTTTGTTTAGTGTATTTTAAGCTTATCTTATAAAGCAGAATATGATGGCAGGGCATTTTGAAAAATGGAATGCCCTCCATACAACGGTACAAAGGGCCTTATTATGTACTAGTGTGAACGCTGTGCATAATGCACAGGTGTGTTATTTCAACAATGTTTGGTTGATGTTTTTGGTTTTTAAAAACTTTTCTTTTCAAACAACCGTTGGTCCCCCTCCCCCCACCGGCGGTTCTTTATATTTTTCCAATTGCTACTAAACATCGGTTTTCATCGGATCACACTGGGCCAGAGTGATTCAGCACCCACCGGCGCACCATCCATCCACTGGATGCCTGAACTTGTTGAGGATGAACCTGAACCTCCCCCGTGCCCAGCCCGCCCATGCTGGCCCACCGTCACAAACAGACAAATGAATTTTTATAAAGGATATGAAAAGTGGGCGAGTATAGGCCCTTCCGTGATTTTTGACCTGTTCCCTTGGCCTACCTATATTGGAGCTTTGTTTTAAGAAGGTGCTTATTTCAATAATCCTCTGCTCCTCCCCTGGCATTACCCTACACATATACCAAATTCCTCTGACAATGTATTGGAGCTGGTATAGGAGGGTTTTTCCATAATCTATCATGTTATGGTCCGTCATGTTCATAATTCCATGTCAGAAATTGCTTTAAAAAAAGGTTCAATCAATTCCTAGGGAGATGGAAGAGGGTGTAATCATACATCTTGTTCTTGCTTGGTGGAGAGTAGCTTTATTATCTTTCTCCTTTTTGGTTTGTCTTAATGCTTCAATGTAATATGATGCACCTTTCTAATGTAGCGCGGTTGTGGTACCCTCACACTAAGTTGCTCACATAATGTATTTGTGTAACAAAATCCACATGGAAACTTGCTTTTGTTGAATACAAAAACAAGTCATTTTCTTGTGGATGGTTAAGTTATGAACTTTAATTTTGATTGTGAGGAGAAATGAAAGAGAAAACTTTCGAGCAATGGAAATGTTTGAGAAATGCATTGAAAATTGCAACAAAGAATATTGATGCTTTCATCATGGTTGTTACAATTGCACAAAAGTAAACTTCTAAGTAACAACAACACACCCTATTGTTCATGTTTTTGTTGCTTTGTATTCACTATCTCTTTTGTTTTGATCCAACAAAATGCTCATTGCCATGCTTTTACAAATTATTACCACAATAGAAGAATATTTGACCAAGATGGTTATTCTTGATTTTTTTTCAAAATGTTTAATGAGTAGATCATGTCAGAAGGTGATCCCTTACTTTGATCTTGTTGAAAGTCTTAGTAGTTTTTTAAGAGTGAAAGTTATGGACATAATTGCATTATATAAGTGTAATGATTTTTAAAATGAATATTTGTTGGTTCATTGGTTGCAATTTGCCTTGAGCCATTTAGTAAAACATTACATATACTTTTGAAGATGCAATTTAGTTTTTAACACATGATCCTCACAAAGATTATGAAAGCGATCTAAATCATTCGAAACAATTGCATCTTGAAATTAAACTATATTTGTTATGACTTTGCATATTGTGGACATTATTTATCTCTATATGTAAATGTAATCGGTAGACAAAAACTTTTTATTTTCTTGTATAGTATTATGTAGAAATCTTTGTACATTTGTTGATATTGTATTTTTTTTATTGTAGATGCCATTGCTAGATTGGAACATTTTACTTTCCTTTAGGGTATCTCGTTGTAATTAATTCATTTCTTGGTTAATCCACATAGCATTGGAACTTTACAAGAAGAACTCCTAATGTGATGCAAACATCTTGAAACAAAGAGAAAAAAATTAAGGTTTATTATGAGAGGTTCAAATCTACTAACAATGAATGGTTACCTCAAGGCCATTTGTAGTTGTAATCCTATATGGCTTATCCAAGTGATTCCAAACAAATGGTGAATCAAGAAAATGATGTTTATGTCTTTGCACATCATTCCTATGGCTATAATTGTCATGTGGTTTCTCCTTGTTTCTTTCATTTTTGTTGTTCATGTTGTTAGGTTTGTGGTTACCTTTTTGGGTACACCATGCATGTCAATTAAATGTCCTTAAATAGTGTAGCCCTAAAATTGTAGATACCAAAAGTAGATGCATGTACATTGTACATTCATTTCCTAATCTTTTATTTCTTATCTTTAAATTTACATCATACAATGTTATTTTATTTTATTTTATTCTAGTGATAATGTTTCATCAAAATTGGTTTAGATAGGATCTATGGTTGTGATCATCACTACAACAATTCCAAAATCATTTTGAATTATAATTTGTCATAGATAGAATTCCATTTTGGAATCATCTTTTGATTATTTTTGGAATGTCTTGTCTATTCATATCTTTGTTTTCTCCTTCCCACAAAAAGTCATGGAGCTTTTCCCATGAAAAGTTGAAAGGTTTATTCTATGTATAATTTATTTTTTTCAAGTTGTGAATAGGTATTTTCCTAGGATTGCACCTCACTTCACCTACAAAATGCTCTTTCTCAAAATCCTCCAAGAACACAACAAAAGAAAGCCCTAGGAAAGTTGCTTGTCATTTGTAGGTACCTTAGTCTATAGATTCCTTCAAACTCTCAAACATTGAACTTCTACCTTGAAATCGTTTATTTCTCATGTTCTTCGAATTATTGTGTTCTGAAGTTAACATGGGTATTTCTACCATGTTGGGAATATTATAGAACATAGATGCAAACATGAGCATCTGAGAAGCTCTCAACAATGAAAAGAATTTGTTCCACAACTGACTTGTATGAGTCTAAACCTTGAATTTGTTATCTCACTCTAAATATATTTTTGTAAATGTGGATTGATTATAATGATGTTGACTAATTCGATTTTTCATAAAACTTTGTTGTGTTGTTTGGATGTCCGTTTCTTCATAGCCATGTGGGCCCATTGTGTCATATGTTTTCTTGGGTTATAATTGGAAAGGAAATTAACAACTATATGTTTTGTAGAGGAAGCTGCAACAAAAAAGGAGCACAAATTAGTGCTTGAGCTTTTAGTCATGTAAAGGAAAAAACCAAAGAAAATTGACTGTTTTTGTTTATGATGGAAGAGTTGCAAGATGAAGATGGATACACACTAACTTTTTATGGGGAAAAAATAACAAATTGTGCATTATGCTACAAGATTTGTGATAAAATGCATCCTCCCTCATAATATAAGCAATTTTTGCTTCCACCAAAGGGGCAAGTGATGGTTGCGATGATCTTGTTTGTGGTGGACACACATCTGTGGCAATCTTTATAGCCATGGCATGGATGGTATGACTTCTACCTAGACGATGGGACTTCAATAGAAGAATTATTTTTGTAATGACATGCCTTTCATTATGATCCTTGTTGTATCTCTCCATATAGCATAAATGTTTAAATACTAACAACAAATGAAGATTGATGTTTTATGTTGTACATTGAATGTCATCTTAAACAGTGTTCATAAGGCCCACAATGAAAAAGGATTTTAGTCTTATATAGTTCAAGTTTGATCAACCCTCTAATCTTTTCTTTCATTTGGGAAAATCGCTGTGTACTACTCTTAAGAAATATCCAACTCATGCAACAAATATCATGTTAATTTAGTTGTAATAAACATCAGAATGCATATTTTTGTGGGTAAATGTGTAGAAGGTGTATATAAGGTGGACCTTAGTGTTTTTATGGATTTTGATTGCACACGCTAAACAATGCAAAATCTATGAACACCACCATTATAATGTGGATGTTGTTGCCAAGCTTTGCACCCATCATTCAACCTAGAAGTAATCCTTCGATTGTTTTGATCTCACCTCAATAAGCATTCCCTATGCATGAATATGTAGTTCAACCATTAATGAAATTTCTTAGGCTAGCAATATATGTAGCTAAATTACTCATACACGTAAGTTTGTTCAAAAACAATTGTTTTCCATGTTTTACGAACTTATATAACCTTTCGTAAGAAGTTTTAGGTTGTCCATATACACCTTGACGATCATCTTTTGAACTCCCCAATTCACATTGCTTTTCTAATCATTCTTTTCAAATGCCATCAGTAAAGTTGTCCATTCAATGATATTTTATAACAAACATCGCCACGAGGTACTAATCTCTCCCAACTTTTTGAAAACCTGCAAATTATTCCATTTATCAATTTTTTGAATGAGCTCTTTTGAACCCCACCTTTTGGGATCCCAAAAAGAAGGATCTTCCTTGCTCAAGACCTTTAATGACATAGTTGTTAAAATTCTTGTAAATTCTTGTTCAATAACCAAAACATCAATAAGAGCTCATATTAGAATGCCCTCCATGATAAATTTCAATACTTGCAAAAAATCAAAATAATAATGGAATAAGTGATAAAAAGAATGACATTTATAAAAAAACAAAATTTTAAGCTCAACATTTTCCTAATGTTTATGTTTCTTGGTATGTATTGGTTAATTCTTGGTTTATTGGTTAATTTCTTGCACTTTATTTTTGAGATCATTTATTAATTTTTCTACTTTGTATGTTTTGAATGTATAAATGAACATGGTATCGAAGAAGAAGCTACAAGGTATGTGTACCCTTGAGTTATGTATGTTGGAAACAAATATGGATCATCATTATCAAGATAGAGGTCATCTATACTAGAGATCTATTGCTATTGCATGAAACATTTTTAAAACCTAGAATGTAACAATTTTTATTTGACTTAAATCTAATTCATTCAAAACTTGGTCAATGGTTACTTAAAACACTTACATTTGAAGTTTAAACTATTGGGTGATCTTTGTATAGGACTCTTGATCAAGCAACTTTTGTGGTCAACCCCATAGAATTCAAAAACAAAATCAACTTCAAACATGTTGAACAGTAGCAAGTTAATGTAGAAAGGGTGAAAGAAACCCATCCAACCATTCTCTCCAATTGATCTTGATGTAGGTCTCATGATTAATTCTATTGCATTTCTTATATAACTTTCATGGGGTTGTAAGAAGATTGGTGCCTTGTGATTGATGTTTCATGGTATTGATTTGCATAATGTTTACAACTAAGACTATTCACTAAGAAATAGATGATGATGTTCCTATTTTGCGACATTAAAGGATTTAAAATTCAAGGGTAAAAAAAATTCCAACAAATACTCCATTTGCTATTATTTTATTTTTGAGTTGATCAAATGCAAATTGCAATGTTGATTTAATGCATGGTCAAATAATTACATGCTCCAAATTATTAATTTTATACCATCTTAAGTAGTTTCTACTTGATTTCCATTTTTTTATGGCAATCCATACATTTAATACACAAGCATATAAGCCATGAATGAAGAAGCAACCATGTATAAGAACTTTTGTTATAAATTCACATGCATTTAATTTTTGCGAAATTTGAATCTCTTGAGAGCTTGAATTGCAACTTCACAGTGTTTCAATTTCTTGAAATGTCAATTTTCAATTCAATCAAGTGGGTTGGACCTTGACTATAAGCTCCATCACATATGTATGTTCATGGGCAAGTTTGAAATGGATGTGTCAAATTGCTTAATTCATAATTTGACATAACCTTTTGTCAACACTTTTTGATTTTACCAAATTTCTCCCATTGGCAATCATGTCTTGCACATTAGTAAGTGGAAAATAACTTTTCACTATATCATTGCAACTTCATTTAGTGGTGTAATTACCTTTTAGAACATTAACAAGGTTACTATTTGCAGAAAATTTATTGAATCTACATGTTTTATCATTCACTTTTGTGACATACTAAGTTTTAGAAGAATGTTGGCCAATCATGTTTACTCCTCCACTACTGATGTTGCAATTATATTTTATATTGAGGTTTTCAATGCAATATTGGCATAGTGGGGATCACCCTAACGATAGTAGTGTGAAAGAAGAAATAGCTAATAAGAAAGCTCCATCAAATGAATGTTGATCTAGAACACACAATTGACTAGAAGACAACATAGCTTCAAAAAGCAAATGAAAAGTCCCAAATATCCCAAAGGAAGGATGAACAAGCTATCCATACCAAGTCCATTTATCTTGCCAACATGAAACATGAAATTAAGTCTTTTCTAACCTCCATATTTCAAGGTTTCTTTTGACTTTCTTCCATGATTGAATTATATGAGTAAGTAAAACATGTTTAATCCAAAGTCTAACTAGATATATATTGAAACATATGTAGGACTTTAATCCATGGAATCTTGGGCTTGACTACATTACTATTGGAGTCAAAGCTTTATGAAGGTCATAAAGAGAGTTCAATCCTTATAAAAAGAATGTGTTGACCTTCTTTTGCATATTATCGACAGTGTATAGATCGCATAATCTTAAATATCTTTACATATTGGATATGAAAAAAATTCATTTGAAATTGGACAAATTTGAATTTTTTTCTCCATTGAAAATCTTTTATACATTTTGAATTCATAACTTTGAGGTTGATATTTAAGTAATATCTACCAATAATTTATATAAGAGATGATACTTTTTAGTCCACCAAAAAAAAATGGTCATACTTTAAACAAAATAAACTTCTTTTTCAAAACTAATATATTTCCAACAAACCTATGTTTTACACAAGTAGAAATAATAATGTTTTTTAATCAACATAATCAAACAATAATAAAATTGCATGTGTTAATTATTACAAATTTATTTCATCTACATACAAAAAGTTGTAACAAAAATGGCAAGTGTAACCAAATCTAAAGTTGTAATATTTTCAAAGCCTAAGTTAACATCTCTACATTCATTTGAAAATTTAAAAAAATAATTTCAAATTTCAAATTAAAACATATCACATACAGATTTCATGTGTGAAACATATAATACTTATCAATTATTAAACAACAGAAAATATGGTTTATATTTATGTATAATTTTCAAATCTTTATCTCAATAAAGGTAAATCCTTGTTCAAGGAAACATAATTGATGTCTATTTCATATGAATACAAACAAAACATTTTATTTGGTTTTGTGTTTGTGTGTATATATAACACTTTCATTTTCACATGTACATCTATCATTTTACAAGTTATTTTACTTTGTCTTTAAACATAATCACATGGATTGTGATTTTAGATGTTAGCAATTACAAACCTCAAGACTTTGTAAGAATCATCCAATATAATAAAAATAAAATCATAGATATAAGTCAATTTAACCAACCAAGAGATCACAAGATTGAAATGATTTGAAACAACTTGATGATACTAGGTAATGTAGGATCCACATAAATTAACACTAGTAATGTGCCACAAACTAGATCATGTTAAGTTTTATTTATTTATTGTTGAAACCAATTGACAATGCACAATTGTTGTTTTTAAATTCTTGAAATGTACTATAAATTATATGATATCAATTAAAGGCAAGATCTTTCAAATTCAATACACTTGTAATCCTTGATCCAAAAGGTTCAAGATGTGAATTAATAAAATGCATGGACTCACTATAGACCACCGATTTTTCCATTGAGTTCAAAATGATGAAATCCACCATTGAAATTAAGGATACCATAGTATGGGGGTAGCATCAACACATGTTTGTTAAATAAATAATTAATTAATTAATTATGGAGATTTCAAGTCAAAAATACAATATATTCTTGCATATTTTCTCTTTTCCTTCACAAGTCTTTGTTTGTTGGAAAAGAAACAAGTTAAGAATTCCAATTTTTTGACAAATAATATAATTAATGACAAAATCTGCCAAGGTATTATGGTATATGTTGTTTGATTACAAAATTCGAACAATTACACAAATTCCAATCTAATGATGGTTTACTATAATGAACTCATTGTTGATTTCAAGGCTACGACCATGTATGTTGGATGATAATATTGATGATGTTTTTGTTTATTTGGCATAGAGAGTGGCAATTAATTGGCTAAGGTACTTGGCAAGATTTGCAACTAGTAGTAAAGGTAGAGCTTCAATTTTATGGTGGAGTATCTAAGAATCCTAAAGGATGATGCTTCTTATTATAAAAGGACCTAATCATAAATGTTTCATATTAAGACACCTTTTAAGCTTTCCTAGGAAACAAATTAAACCAAAACTCTCAAGGCTTTATGTTATGGAAGGTGCTTTTGGACAAATTGTGCATGAATGATCATCATACGGCATGAAAATATGACATCTTGTCTAATGCATCAACTATTTAACCGACATTCCAACCTTCGTGTTAGACTTGTTGTGACAAGACCGTCAAGATGATCATTTTCTTAGGGAGATGTTAAGTGAACTTGTGTGTGTGCTTTATCGCGGTCTATATTCTTAAATTTCTAAAGATTCAATTTACTAGATAGAGATCCTCAAGTTGTTCCTAGTTCTGCAAAAGGGAATTGTTGGGTGTCAAAAGGTCTCTGGTCTAATTTACCCGTGTATGAACTCAACAGTGGAGCATACATACTCACCATGCTTCTTCTTCTTCTTCTTCTTCTTCTTCTTCATATCACTTTTCTCCTCAAGAGTAAAAGTCAAGGATTGCATGTATCACATGGCCAGTTGCAACAACAACAACATATTGTGTAAGATATTCACTGATTTTTAGCTTTTTTCCCCACACACAACAGCACTGTTGTACTGCAAACTTGTTTGTAGCAGTGAAAGCAGCACTTTGTCAGTTGTTACAATATCCACTTCCGGTTGTGTGCAGCCAGCCAGTGTTCTTTGGATGCCTAAACTTCTTAGGTTTCAGTATATATCCCTCCAAGTAGCCTGCCATAGGAATTTGAGTGAGAGGGCACACATGCAAGGGGCATCCATCCACCAAATAATTCAGCAACCCAAAACAAAGCATACCCAAAACATATAAACTACTCTCTACCAGTCCCAGGATTCATCAACTTGTCGACTGAATGGAACAAGTCTGCTGATGGTGTACTCCCAAAAACAAAATGAGTTTGCTGCAAACACCACAGAAATCATGTGCAACCTGACCATGGAGCAAATAATTTAGGTTTGCAAGATCCATCTTGCTTGATAAAGCCAGAGTGCCAAAAGGAAACCCAACCCCTTTTACCAGACGCACACACAATGCTGGGTGGGTTGATGCATGGATGGATGGGTGGATGGATGGTGAGTACCCCTGGGTACTGCAAACAAGAAGCTCAAAACATGATGTCATGGCCAGTTATCCGTAAAACCCTCATATAAAAGACATAGAAACAACAAGTACATATTTTTATACATGTAATACTTGAGAAGATGTAGTTCTGGATCACGTCAAATAAAAGCTTCTGATGGGTCACAAACTAGATCAAGACTTGAGTGAGAGTCTACAGGGTCCCAGGGTCCTACCATCAGAAGAATGCAGGTCCAAAGGTTGGTGAGTCTTCTGCATACATAAGACCAAAAAAAAAAACAAAAAAAAATTCCTCTGCGCATGAGTCACACCTAAAGATCTGAACTTTGGTTCATGAAGGAGAAAGAGAAGAGGGGCCCAGGAGGGGGGTCAATTGATGGATGACAAGGATTTACTTCACCCACATTACACCACCAGCCTGCCTCTAACAAGATGTTGCTACTATTACAAGCCTACTTGACATTGCCATAACAAAGAAGGAATCCATCTCCACCCCTTTCTTCTACATGAAAATTGTTGAACTGGGGAGTGTGGATCCAATGCTGGGGCCCCTGCTCATATGGAGTGCAGTCAGTCTACAGTCTACAACATGTCTTACAGATTTCCTAAGAAGCCCAATTCTTCACATTTTCTGACCCCAATTCATCTTTTACAAAAGAAAAGAGGGGGATGTCTCTCTCTCTCTCTCTATATGTGGAGAGTACCCACCTTCTTCACCTTTGAAGAGAGAAGTGAAAAATTGGACCCAGGAAGATCTCAAGTTCAAGCTAAGCAAAGAACACACAAATCAACAATAAAAAACTTCTTTGAATTTCTTAGGGTTTTCTCAACCATGATTGATTCTGTTTTGTCCTCTGCCGATTCTTGTTGAGCTTCAACAGCATCTTTTTAACTGCACAACAATCCACCTTATAATATCCCTCTCACTTTGAGATGGGAAAACAACACATCCTGTCTGTCTGTCTTTCACTAGCCTCAAAATTCACCAAACCCTAAACCCTTAAAACCCAACAAACATCCTGTCTGTCCTTGGCTAGCACTTTAGGCCTTGTAAGAAAACCCCAAAAACCAACCAGCCACACTTTAGCCTTGTGAGAAAACCCTAGAAACAACCAACCAGTGAATGAGGATCGTCAATTGACACACGTAGCATGCTGTTGCAACAGCAGAGTCCTTCTCCAAATCTCTTGAGATCTTGTGACGAAGAATTTTCAGAAACCAAAACAATAATAATTCTACAAGGTGTTAATTTTCCTGCTACTGAAAAGCATCACTGGATTCTGTATTGCATGAGCGATGATTGTTTGCCTGAAAACTCAGCAAAGAAAAAAAAAACAATCAAGAAAAGTCTATACTAGATAATGATCAGCTTGTCAAAAAAATCTGTAGAATCTGAGGTAGTGTAATTGTTTTCTGGTCTTCTTTTTCTTCTTCTTCTTCTTATTTGTAGCTTGCTGAGATGGGGGAATCTCGTTACTCACACAAGCATTGATCTGCGCTGCAAAACCACCGCCTCTCTCTCTCTCTCTCTCTCTCTCTCGCTCGCTCGCTCGTTCGCTCCCGTTCTCTCTTTCTCTCTCTTGGGATCTCCCCTGCTCGTCGCGCCATCGCCATTAGGGTTTGGAGCTTTGCAAACCCTAAACCACATAACACGCACAAACCCTAAACCCTAATAAATTTTCTCAGAGGTTTTGTGTTGAGAGAGACCCTACTTACTTGAAAAACCCTAATTTTTTAATTTTTTTAATTTTTTTTTCCTGTCATTTCTTTCTTCCAAATGTGAATTGGGCTCATGCATAAATTTGAAAAATAAGAAGGCAATAATAATGAAAATAATAATAATTTATTATTATTATTATGTCTATGGTTGTATGATGTATGAATAGATTGCATTCATGCTTGTTAGCTAGTCACCCCATCTTTTAAATGGGTTTTAATTGTAGCTTGAAAAGCTAAGACAAAAAATTCATTACATGAGTTACAAACCCAAAATTAAATTAGGGTTTAGGGTTTAAAATTAGGGTTTTAAAACACCCCCAATTAACATCCATCCCACTTTAAGACTTAATAAATGGAGGGCTATGTGAACAAAACCATCAGCCTTATGAATTTATTATATTGCTTTTAAGGGGAGGAGGATGCAAATTTTGCTAAGTTATGGAGGGGGGGGATCAATTGTGAAGAACCAAATTGTTTACTATTTAGCATTAGTTAATGAGTACTTAATAACAATAAGAATCAATTATTAGTGGGTAGATCACAAACCCTAAACCCTAAAAAGGATTGAATGGTAGTTGGATTTTGGAGTGAAAAAATGCCATGTTGAACATTGACATTCTATTATGCAATTGAAGAAGATATGCTCAAACATTTTATTAACTCAAACAAAACATGTTCAATTTCATTGTGGTAAGTTGTATTTGCTTTGCTTTTTTAGATTGTCTATTATTATTACAATGAAGAAAAATAGAATGGTATTTGGAGTGGAACATTTTGATTATGAATTTCAATTATAATTTAATTGTAATAATATAATTTGTGTTGGGGAAGATTTGATTATTGTTTATTTGATAGTCGTTTCTAATGATGATGTGCAACATAATGTGAAACACAAGCTTAATTTTGATGATGTAAAATTCATTTTTCAAATTTTTTTTTTTTTTTGGGAATGATTTCTGTTGTTGTTGATAAAAGTTTTATATATTTTTATTAAATTATTTATATATATATATATATATATATGAAAATTATTTATATCAAGATTTCGATTTAAATAGCTTTTATTATATATACTTTATTCATAAATTTTGTTTAGAGTTAAAAAAAAAGTTCCTATACATTTTTATTTTTTTATTCAAAATAATTTTCCTAATTTAAGAAATTTTGAAATAAAAGTAGTTATATAATACACATAATTTTTTGACATTGACATAAATATATGAAAATGTCCAAAAAAAAAAAAAAGAAAAAATTTAA
>Ga0209611_10003537_pt1 | contig 27001 bp, 19 predicted proteins | sample S1TSphgellanicum_3_FD_187693 | JGI IMG/M metagenome (GOLD analysis project Ga0209611, IMG submission 187693) | Host-associated microbial communities from peat moss isolated from Minnesota, USA - S1T2_Fc - Sphagnum magellanicum MG (SPAdes) (version 2) | ecosystem: Host-associated > Plants > Peat...
AAAATATAGGAGTAGAACAGATCATGCAGCCATTCAACATGAGATTAGCACTCAAACCGTGGGCAATGGGGCCTGGAGAAGTCAATACACGGTCTTGACTGTACTTCATTCACTATGACCCTTGTTTCGAGGGAATATTACTTTCTCCTTGGACTACTCCCAGAAATCGTATATAAAGATCTCTTTCCCCCCTTCCACTTCATTCATCATTCCCAAACTCCCATCTCTCCATACTTTCCTCTCTCACTGCTCTCTTTGCTCACTCAATCCCAACACCGCCGTTTGCAGCAGGCCACAATCCTAACGCTTTTCCACCAACAAATGAGTTTCCCATCCACCACACCCCATTTTGTGACCTTTCTTTGGAATTTTATCTCACTTGCTTTTAGACTGCGTTTGAGTCCACGGCTAAGATCATACTTGCATCATATTCATATGGCTGCATCCAATGCACTTTCTAGGGCCAGTAATCTAGGCTCTCAATTGATTTCTGGAACTCAATTTGCAGTGGGTGATGCGTGCAGCTCCCATTGTATCACTCCTAGTAGTCCCCATAATAGTACTTCACAGGATTTGATACAAGTGCCATGTCGATCTCAAGAAAGTCTGGGCATGCACCATCAAAGCGTAGAATGTGTAATTACAGGTTGATAAGGCCTTCCTGCGCAATCACCACCCGCAGAGACACCAGGTTCGACTCGGTGGACCAGGAGTGGAGTTCATTCAATCTAGCAGCCACCCCCCGCTCTCCCACCTCTCCATCGCAGCGCAATACCAAAGGCTGGACTGATAGAAATGGAGTGGAGGATTCTATGCTTGTGGCTCAGTTGCGCAACATCGCCTTAGCGGCCGAAGATCGTAGCGAGATGCATGCCATCATCGGTGTCCAACGAGATAACTGGAACAAGCTCTGCCACATGACTGTCAACATGACCACCATCGCAGCGGCCATGCTGGCCGCCATGAACACAGGGGTCGGAAGTACCTCCTTGAGCATGTCCGTGGCAGCCTTCCTTCTCAACGGGGGTGCCGCTGGATTTATGTTCTTGGCCAGCAAGTATCAGCCCTCACAGCTCGCTGAAGAGCAACGCACTGCGTCTCGCTTCCACAAGCTGCTGGCTAGGGACATCGAGACCACTTTGTTGATGGATCCACGCCTACGCAAGGATGCGCACCTGTACATGGAAGAGGTGACGGGCAGGCTGCAGGCTCTTGACGTCGGGTTTCCCCTCCCCTTGAAGCCCAACGGCCTCGAGAAGTTTCCCAAGGTTGTGGCACCCTCGGTACTTGGCCCTGTTGCTGACCTCACCGAAACGGAAATCCCAGCCAACAACACGAATGGCTGGACCGATGCCATCACGAAAGACCTCCAACGCACAGCGGATAAGCTCCAGACATCGGATATCGCCAAATACGTGCGGGCGGCCAGAAACAAGGAGACTCCTAACAAAAGCCTAGCAATATCGGCTCCAGTGTTTGCAGTCGTTGCGGCTCTGTTGAGCTTGGTGGGTTGCTGGCCGGGGATTCACTTGGCAGGAGTGGCTGCAGCCTGCAGTATAGTAGCGGTATTGGCGAGTAGCTTCTCCAATGGTGGACAAATTGGAATGATATTCGAGCTGTACAGAAATTGCGCAGGCTACTATGCAGAGATGGAGCAAGATATTCAAAGCACGATGAGGGTACCCGTTTGCCAGAGAGAGGACGGAGAATTGTACCACCAAAAGATTGCACTGCAACTGGGTCGGCGTGACCAAATGCCAATGTTTTCGTCGGAGGAAAAGACTGCTGGCAAACTCTTCTGAAGAGCTCAGCTTTTGTGAAGAAGAATCAATGTCCTTATTGGGCCACCAATTTTGCAGCAGTGACCAACAAACGAGCCCATTTTGGAGAGCCAGTAGAGGACTTTCCATAGAGTAGGGGAAACAATGTTGTGAAACAAAGAAAGAAATTACAGAAATTAAAGAGAGAGGTTAGAGTCATTAGATTAAGTGATGCATGCCTGTGAACTCCTCCCATTCCAATATCTAGGTACTGGGTTGATGATTTTCACTAATGTACATTGCACCCAATTTTTTATGAATTAACCATCAGGCTCTAAATTCTAACTCCTTTCAAATTTTACAGTGTGGCCATGTAAAAGAGAGAGTCTGAATTTGGGGTTGGTGTGTTTGGTTTTTCCCAACACCAAAGTCTTACGCAAGAATCTGTCCATTTCCCCCTTGAATGTCGCATCTGATGTTTGGAAAGAAAACACAGTACTTGGGACCAAATAGGGTAACATAAAATGCTTATGACACATGTGACCAAAGGAAGCAAAATTACAGGAGGCCGAATAGTCAGTACATTTCTGCTTTCGAAATTCTTCCATCTTAGCTGATTGGACATCCCTGTTGTGAACTCAGGTTTCTTGGTTTTAATTTTTTGACACAAATGGACAAATCCGTTGCAAAGAAGGAAACCAAAACACATCAAGGCAGGGGGATTGTGAACCCAGGTTTTAATTTCAAGAAGTTGTGGAAGTTTCAAGTTGTATATAGGGACAGAATATTCCTGTCTATTTTATGAGGTGATAATTTTGCAAAATTGCACACAAAAAAGATGTGCTTGATCATCACTGAATGAACATGATTGCCAGCCTTTAATACCTGAAATAGACGCCCATTTTGAAAACCCATTTGACTTAAAAGTAGCTCTAATGCAAAGAAATGAGCATTAACAAATAAACATTTTATAGTAGAATCATCTGTGGGCAAAAGGTTCTGGAACAACAGATTGGTCCAAACCTAGGAAAACTGCCCATCTACAGCATGCTCATGTCAAATAAAATGGATGTTATTTGAAGACCTTAAGGCAATTTGCTGAAAAGCTTGAACAAGAAGGTTTGATTATACAGTGATCGGAAACCATAATATGGATGATGAAATACACCCTTTTTCTTCTGGAGTTATATGGTACTATTTGTGTTTTCTAAAGTACTTTAAAACATATAAATTAACACAGGCATCACGGTCCTAGCACAATGATACCTCAACACACTTTAAGGTCCACCACAAGTTGATTTAACATCCAAGTTCTTGTTTTGCAAGAACAATGTTCTGATTTTATGTTGGGTTAACATTCAATTAATGAAATAAATATCAAGCCATACCAAGATGTTTTGAACAATTTTCCTTTTTAAAAAGCATTCTCAAAAAGCACCACTTGGAATCAATTGAACAAATGATGATTACTCCACCAAATTACAGTGATCCGACAACCTTGATCAAGGTTGCTAAAACTGAAAGACAGGCTGCTTTCTACTTTGTGTCATAGTGTGCTACATAACATAGTTGAATAGGCTTGACAAAAAACAGATTATTTTAGACATGCTGAAATTTTCAGAAAATATTTTTCTCAAAAATTAAACTTTTTGTGGATCTTTTCAAATATTCAACTGCTGTGTTGGAAATGATTCAATGCTAAGATTCAAGAATATAAACAAGATATATAAGGTAACAAACATGGGGTCCAAAACAAATGATTATGTGTGTAAGTAAATGTACACTAATGAGAGTCTCCTACCGTTTTCGAAATTGAGAATGGTTTCTCAAGATCTCAATTCATGAAATGGGTGAAGTAATAGTTAGTTGAAAACATCATCAATGTGCAAAGTGATTCATGTGTAAAGATGTTTCCCAAGAATGAAACCAAATTATAATGAGAATCCACTTAGTTGGAACAATGTAGTCTTCATGTAAAACCTGGATGAGTAACATATGAAGTGTTGTCATTTGTACTGAAAATGTAGTTTGTAGCACATTATGTGTAAGGTAACACCCAAGGAAGGGGGCATTCCCAAAATGAGCTACCACTCAGTGGACAATGGAGGGGTGCATATTTTGCAAATATCCCCCTAAAAAAAATGAGTATTTTGGAATGCTTCAATCTTGAGCACTACTTGACCTAAAGCACTGGTCAAAAAATTTCTAAAAATGTTTTCCCCATGATACCTGGAAAATACAATGGACCCTGCATTTTGCTTTTCAAACACCTTGCGCTTTGCCAAGGAAAGATTCCCTTGTCTCTCCGAATGCACTAAAAGTCCTCTGCCCATGTTTTATGATAAGCTAAAGAGGAGGCCCATGCAAACCTCACAAAATGAGAATGATGGCAAAAGTACCTAATGAGCTCTTTTGTCCCATTAAGTACTCCATATTTCAGCTTATCTCTAGCCCTATCACCTTCCAATATCTAAAGCTTCATTACTCATCTCTTTGCATTTAGGTTAGGGACACATTTTTTCACTTATTGTTCCTATTATTTGTGAAATATCTAATTCCTTTTGAGACTCCAAACCAGGCCTCACATATACACTTGTCAACCATGTGATAATTTGATGTGATTCATCCCCCTTCTTAGAGTCACTTGCACACCAAAGAATTTTGTGCTTCTACTTGCACAAATTTCAGGAAAGCAAAAAGAACAAACACAATTTGGTGACCAAAAACCAATTTCATTGGGCCATTCTCAATATCCACACAGATACCACTTGTGACCTCATACATGTGGACCAAAAAAAATTTACCAAATCTGTTTCATTGTAATTGCATTATGTATGCTTCTGTGTGTGCTTGATAGAACCGATTACCATGTGACAGAATTGCATCTTGGTGTGCAGGCATTTCATTTCTTAAAATGCCAGCCCGCCTTCTTAGGAATTTCCCATGATCCCTGGTGGGTACCCACTTGGTCTCACAAGAAAAAAAAATTAAAAAGCATTTTAACCAGGTATTTTACATTCAGTAAAAGCCCTTGACAGTAGGCTTTATGGGAATCAGGCCTAGGCTCGGCTCCACCTCACACAGGCCCTTATTTCGAGGGTGTAACCCAGCACTGGGGGAAGTTCTTGGTGTATTTAGAAAGCACCTTCACAACATGCCCTCCAGAAACACTACAAACACCTCCCACAGGTTTCACCCTCGTGAATAACGCCGCCTCAGCACCTTGCCCCTACTAGGGTCGTCTTACACCTAGTAACTCCTATTACCTTGTAAGCTTTGATTTACATGCATGTAATCTCATCAAAACATTTGCCTTGTGCGACATTATCATGTGTAAGGCTCAGGGGTGAGGACATTCTGAAATACACTGATAACTCATCACACAACTGTTTGGTGGTAGGCTTGTGTTTGGTAATGGGCCTTCTTACCCTAAGGGCCCTTATTTTGGGATTTCCCCCACCTTGGCACCTTCATTTACACTTTACTCTTCGGAGAATTGCAAGAACAGAACCGCGTATTTTAAAAAATGATAATGTACAATAGTAAATGGCAAGCATTCACAAGGAGGAATATAATTAACAAAGCCTCAAAGGTTAATGTTTTCTTGATATTTTGACGGCCCTGAAGAGCTTCAATCACAGTCTACTTTAGGTCTTTAGCCTGGGGGGATTCCCAAAACAAGGGACCAAGGTGGAGTTCTACCGTTCCCAAAACACAAACTAAGTCTGATGATTTGAAACTTTTCACAGACCAAAAAAAGAAAAAGTTGTGAATTTGCAAAACCTTCCAATAACTTATGTAAACCTGCAAATTTTCATCAAAAGGATAATCAAGGTTCAATCAAATGAATCTGGCAAGTTGTGAACAGTCTTTTTTTTATACAAGAAAAAAGTCCCGTGTCACAAATACAAAGGACATTTGTGGAAAAGAATGCACCAAAGCTGTCAGATTTTTTCAGGAATAATCTTTCTGAAATCGCCATATTTAGACAATAAGTTTCAGCAATGTAGCAGGATTCTTTAAAATTTTCAGTTTGCTCTCTGCCATGTGGCTAAATTTTGCTTATTCCACCTGCGGATGATCCACAATGTGACAACATCACAAAATTGAAAAGAAAACCACAATTGTTGTGAATTTGAAAAATGTTCCAATAAATGATAAAGACCTGGAAAACTTTATGATTGAAAGCACCAATAGGGAGAGAGAGGAAGTGGAAGTACAAAACGAGAGGATTTAAGTCCCCGCTGAATTGCTCAAAGTCAGGTCTGGAAGACTAGGGACTGAGAATGTAGGCATTGCACATGAAATTAGCAGTCAAACAATGGCCAATGGGCCACCCCTGTATTCCCTACTCGCTTTTGACTCTCCTTCATCCACGTTAACCCTTGTTTTCAGGGAATATTTGTTTTCCCATTTGACTATTTCCAGCTCTTGCTGTTTATAAAAGCTATCCTTCCCCCCTCAAGATTCATCATTCCTAAACTTCCATCTCTTCATAGTTTGCTCTCTCACTGCTCTCTTTGCTTACTCTACCTCAACAACACCACTTGCAGCAGGCTACAATCCGAACACTTCTCCAGCAACAAATTAGTTCCTCATCCACTCCAATTTAGATCATTTTCTAACCTTTCTTTAGAATTTTACCTCACTTGCTGCTCTCTGGTTGACAGGCTTAGATTCTTCCATAACAAACATTATGGCTGCCTGCAATGCCCTCTCTACTGCCAGTAATCTAGGCTCTCAATTTTCTCGAAACCAATTTGCAGTGGGTGATGCTTACAGCTCTAGCCATTGTGTTACTCCTACTACTGCCCATAATGGTAGTTCCCAGGGTTTCATACAAGCGCCAATTCGGATCTCTAGGAAGTCTGGGCATGGATCAAAGCGTAACAGGTGTAACTACAGGTTGCTAAGGCCTTCCTGTGCACTCGCCACGCCCAGACACACTACCCTTGACTCCGTCGACCGAGACTGGACTTCATTCAATCCAGCAGGCCCCGGCTCCCCCACATCTCCATCGCAGCGCAATACCAAAGGCTGGACTGATAGAAATGGAGTGGAGGATTCTATGCTTGTGGCTCAGTTGCGCAACATCGTAGCGAGATGCATGCCATCATCGGTGTCCAACGAGATAACTGGAACAAGCTCTGCCACATGACTGTCAACATGACCACCATCGCAGCGGCCATGCTCGCCGCCATGAACACCGGGGTCGGAAGTACCTCCTTGAGCATGTCCGTGGCAGCCTTCCTTCTCAACGGCGGTGCCGCCGGATTTATGTTCTTGGCCAGCAAATATCAGCCGTCGCAGCTAGCTGAAGAGCAACGCACAGCGTCTCGCTTCCACAAGCTGCTGGCTAGGGACATCGAGACCACTTTGTTGATGGATCCACGCCTACGCAAGGATGCGCACCTGTACATGGAAGAGATGATGGGCAGGCTGCAGGCTCTTGACGTCGGATTCCCTCTTCCCTTGAAGCCCAACGGCCTCGAGAAATTCCCCAAGGTTGTGACACCCTCCGTACTTGGCCCTGTTGCTGACCTCACCGAAACGGAAATCCCAGCCAACAACACGAATGGCTGGACCGATGCCATCACGAAGGACCTCCAGCGAACAGCAGATAAGCTCCAGACATCGGACATCGCAAAATACGTGCGGGCGGCCAGAAACAAGGAGATTCCTAACAAAAGGCTAGCAATATCGGCTCCAGTATTTGCAGTGGTTGCGGCAGTGCTGAGTTTGCTGGGATGCTGGCCAGGGATTCACTTGGCAGGAGTGGCGGCAGCCTGCAGTATAGTAGCGGTGTTGGTGAGTAGCTTTTCCAACGGTGGGCAAATTGGAATGATATTTGAGCTCTACAGGAACTGCGCAGGTTACTATGCAGAGATGGAGCAGGATATCCAAAGCACGATGAGGATACCGGTTTGCCAGAGAGAGGACGGAGAGTTATACCACCAAAAGATTGCACTCCAATTGGGTCGGCGTGACCAAATGCCATTGTTTTCATCGGAGGAAAAGACTGCTGGCAAACTTTTCTGAAATGGACCATATCTTATGTGAAGAAAATTTGTCCATAATCGGACACCAGTTTTGTAGCAGCAACCAACAAATTAGCCCATTTTGGAGATCCATAAGATGGCTTTCCATAGAGTAAAAACAATGTTGTGAAACAAAGAAAGAAATTACAGAAATGCAACAGAGGTCACAGATATCGGAGTGAATAATGGATGCCAGAGATCTCCTCCTACTAGGCAAAGTTTAAGCAAATTTTGAAGTCTTAGAATAGGCTTGAGATTTCACCAGTGAGGATTTCACTGTGTAGTATTTACAATGCCCCCAATTTTTTTTGAAGTCACCATGTGTTCTGCTTGATCTCCCTCCAAATTTCACACTTTCACAGGATAAAATTCCTTTGGGATGAGGTATGAGGATTTTTCATTAATTGGCAAAGTTATCACATCATTGTGGGTGAATTTCAGAGTGATGTAGCATCTTCTCATTTTTTGCCAAGCTAGAAAAACTTTGCTATCAGGAGGCATTTTGTAAGAATCTTTCAGACTCCAGATTTACAATACTCTGAGCTGTTTGTCAAACAATTCTAAATTTCTCTTCAAACTCAAGGGTTTAGAGTATATGGGTCCCATTTTCTCAATTTCCATCACTTGTTTTGAAATCCCATTCTCTGACATTGCTTACATGACGAAATAGCATTTTGCTGGTCAAATGGCTTTTGCTGCAAATCTGAGAACTATTTCTTCTGAGGATCATTTTTGGCTAAAGATGTTATCCCCATGTTCTTAATTTGATTTATATATGTACAAATAACTGATTGAAATGACAAAAATATAATTAGTAGGCATTTTTAGATTATATTAGACCCTTAATTTGCTGTTCATAAGGGATTGTAAGGAGTGTCTAGCTAACATGGTAGCACACCATTGAACAAGAGTTCCTCATTTGTATAAGCTGCATTCTGACATTTTCATATCTCCTTAATACCTTTTTGCATGTTCTTGGTTACTGGTTGGCTGAAGCTCATAACTCAGCCTCTTTTATGTCGCATAACCTGTAAGTTTGGTGCTCCCGTGCAATTGGTTATGCATGCTCTCATTGTTTACCAAGTCCTTTCCCAAAGATTCTGTTACAACATATTAAGTTGCATAATTAGAGTCAATTAACATATCAAGATAGCTTTAAGAATGCTACTGTGGGCTTGAACCTTCTTCATGATAGTTGCTGCTTTCCATTTTCCTATAGGCAGACAAATCTATCAACACCATATCTTCTATTCCTTTCCTTTGAATTCAAGGCTTCTTCACAACCATAAGTCATCATTGGACAGAAGAACAATGCTCATATCAAATTAACAACCATTCATGAGCTCAAATTGTTTGTCTGTGCCGAACTTTCTGAATCTTCATCATTGTGTTGTCCATAAATTATTGTTAAACCTGCAAAACCTTTTTGCCTTCCATCCATGTTGGTGTTGCTTTGTTGCCTAGTTTATTTCCTTTTCATTCAACCAACAAATGATGCCCTTCATTGGATCTAACTAAGGATTCAATCCTTGGAGCTAAAATAGATGGTTTTGATGGATTGTCCTTATAACTTAGTTGGAAGTCTGAAAACTAAATGAACAATTCCCAAAGAGCTTTTAACACCTCTTTCATTGAACCATCCCTGGGCAAACCTGATTTGCTTTGCATTCAAAATCTTCATGTCTAGTTCAAATTTTTTAACTCCTTCCACCCTGCATTTAAATTTTTCTTATTTAAATCCATAATTAGTTGAAAGATAACCATCCTCATTGCACCTTAAGCTTATAAGAAACCATAAGACACTCTTCATTATTTTGGTAATAATGTACAAGCAGGATCTCAAATGGCATAACCTACCATGTGCAAGGTGAGGCCCAGATGGATGTGGCTAATATGTGTAATAAGGTACCTTACACATTTCAAAGGTGCCTCACACCTACAAAGGCACCAATTTACATAAGGCAAACTAAGGTACCTCCATATTCTACTTTGTGCTTTACATAGTGGAAAGTCCTGATCCAGACAGCATTAACCCCTAAATATCATACAGGCCCAAAACAATTAGTGCAGCAGACCTTTACACATGGGAATGCCCTTGGGGAGGGCATTTCTAGAACTGGGTCATGCTCATGGAGGCCCTTTATTCTGGTCACACCCTCACCCATGGGCTTTAACCTCATAACCAATTTTTGGGTCCTGTTCAAGCACCTTTCTATCCTATCATTATAGGATGTCATTTGCCCACATCTTGAGCACATTGTGCATAAGTCTCTTTCTTGGCTTCAATATTTTCTTTCCGTGTTTTGCACCGTCCCTTGTTAACTCTTCCCTTCCATTCCACTTCCAAAGCAAATCCAAGTCCTTTAGTGCATCATAAAACAACCTGAACTCCATGCCTCTTGACCTTAATCTGGAACATAAACTTACTCTCCTTAGGGTCCTAAAAACTCCTTGCAGCTGTTCATGGGTTGAAGAAGTTGTGATTGAGCACCTACCACATATGCCTATATTTCAATGGGGAGTACCACAGTTCTCTGTTGAGCTGTAGCCACCATTGGCAAAAAGCTACTAGTTGTGCAAAATATCACAGTTGGGTCTTTAGTTGGGTTCTCATAGATGCAGATCCACTCTCCAATCCTTAACTCCTTGGTAGGATCCATAAGCTCTTACATCCAAAACTAGGAATAGTTTCAATAACCCACTCCCAAATGCATTTCTCATTCTCAAGAAACTTGAATCTATCTCCGACCTTTCCCCACTCCAGGAAGCTCTGATCTTGTGGGTGCACAGATCCCCAACTGTGCATAGTCCTTCCCAGTGCAATGTGGAATCTCTCAAGATTGAGAGTCCAAACTTGCTACCTCTAAAAGTGCAGCCCCACCAAACATTGATCTTCTTGATGGAAATGTTACAAGACACAAAATTTCAACAACTGTAAGAGAGGGTTGGAACAGGATTTTATCCACCATAAATTTCAATGCTCGCACTATTTGTCCCCGGACTTTGGACCTTGGTGTTAAAATGTGCCTTTTGATAAAGGCCCAACTTAGGTTAGGGCAACACAATTTGTGTTGAGATGGCATACAATGGGTGATCTTGATTCTTAGTAAAGCTTTCAAGTTTGGATCTCCTGGCTCCAACGGCACTAAAACCCATTGACAGAGCAAGGTTGTGAACGCCTCTTCAAGGCCAATCAGAGCTAGGCTTCTAATACTTTTTTTAGCACAACAATCATGTTAGTTAATTCTTGCCCTAGTATGGTGTTCGCCTCCAACCCATTGGAAATTGTGCAACATTGACATGCACCTTTTAACTGACTTTTTTTAAGCCCCCCACCCCCCCCCCTAAAACAGTAGTATAAAACCAAAGTGTAGCACCAATATTGCATTAACAATCAGTACTCCTCTATCCAAATGCAAATGTTGTGAACTCCAATATTTCAATTTCTTTTGAATTTTCTTAACTAGAAACTCACTGACTTCTTTGACATCCAAGTTTAGGCTAAATATGATGCCTAGCAACTTAGATAGGTTTCCTTCCCTTGCCCATTTCCACCTAAAGTTTCTCATCCAGCTAGGTTTTTCCTTCCTCTCTTTGCAACTCTAATAAGCCACAAACTTTTCCCAGTTGATTTCAAGATCAAGAGAAAAAGATCTAGCAAATTGACCACATTCCGAAAGTTTCTTTCATCCCCTTTGACTGATATTGTTGTGTCATAAGCATATTATTGTGATAAGGCTTGATGTTTTGTTCCTCTTCAAAGAAAAGTGCTTCTAATGCCACCTAACCTTTCTACTTCCTTAACCATGAAATTGAGAACTTCTCCCACAAAAATGAAAAGATAGGGAGTCAATGGGCATCCTTATCCTTCTTCCAATTCTCAAGTCTTAGCTATGCCACTGTTAAGGCATATTATTGCTATAATTGCATTCTTGAATAACAAATCCACTATCCCAATGAATTCTTTGGCCATGCCCATCTTCTTTAAAGTTATGAAGAAAAATGCCCAACTCACCTATCATAGGCTTTGCCAAAATCCAATTGTAAGAAGACCAACAATTGATTGTAACACTTAACCCAATCTTTGGTCTCTTGCACTAGTGCAATATTATCAAGTATGTATCAAATTAATAGAAAAGTTGTTTGATTTGCATACATTGTTTCCAAGAAAATTGGCTATAGCTTCAAGGCGCAAACACGCTAAAGGGTACCAAGGTCATCAAGGTCAAAATTCTTTCCAAAGATTGCATTTGACATTTGAGATTCTTATATTTTTCTTAATTTTTAAATTTTTCATACTTAGTTTAGGCTTGTGTGCTAAATATAATTTTTTTTTTATATAGTATCTTGATCTATATTCTTTATATTATGCACCCATGTTTTGAATAACATAGAAATGAAATTTTTGTTAAAAATACATTTTCAAAATTCATAATTTGCAAGGTCAAAATCATGTTTGAAACAAATGTGTTCAAATATGTTTTTAAATGAATATCATCAATTTCAACTGTTCTTTTTTTCTAATTATCAATATTAAGATTCTCTCTAATTGTGAAAAAGAATGGTGCACATTTGATAACAAAAAAAGATGTTTGAAAAAAAACATTATTCATAATTATTTTGAACATAGGAAAAGCCTCATGACACATTATCAATTGGAATGAATTTTTGCAAGTAATGGAACCTATATAAATATAATCTAATTTATTATGTTCCCCTTATGATTTTATTTTTTAATTATAATTTTAAGCATTGTCCACACACCCTATGGCTCCTTTTATTATGTTTACACCCTTAACTACAATGCATTTACAAAAATCTTGTGTGAAACAATAAGAAAGTGATGAATCTCAAATTCCCAAAGCATTTTCTTTCACTTATTTTGAATAATAACATAATCAAACCTTTGTTAACCCTGTTAGGAAGGTGGCCTTCCTTGATTGCTGTTATTCTCATCTTGAAAAAACCTTCACTTAATATGTCATAGAAAAAGATATAAAATTTTTAAACCACACCATCTAGCCTAAGGGATTTGCCTTTGGCTATGGAATTTACTATTGCTTATAGTTCCTCCATGAGGTTGAGATTTTGGGTTCTCAATTCAATTCAACATATATATATATATATATATATAGGACTTGAAATGAGAACCCAAGATCTCAACTTTAATTGGTTAAGGGAATCCTCTTGAGCATTGTATAGTCTATTAGAAAAGTTACAATAGACTTTTTAAAACTATTCTTTAATTTCCTAATGCTTTAATGGCGCCTTCTTCATCTTTTAGAGTAGAAACCAACCTTTTGCAAGGTTTCATTATATTCAAAACAAAAAAAATTTAATGTTAAAGTTATTTTTGTTTTTCCAACAAATCTTGGCACAAATTCATTGCCTAGTCACCTTCACCTCCTCTATTTTTTGGACTTTGTGTTTTAGATAGCCAACTTTCTACTCTAAATATTTTTCTAGATTTAACTTTTGAAGGTCATTTTGTGCAAGCTCAAACTAGAACCTCAAGTCCTTTTCCTCCTTACAAAATTTTATTATTTTATGCTTGTAGATTTATGTATAGAACTTGACAACCTTCTTCATTTTAAAAAAGAAAACTATGTCTTTTGGTTACACATACCATATATATTGGATTTGTTACTTCATTTTTTCAAAAGTATCATACATTCAATTTCCAAAAAGAAAACCTTGGAAATTCATCCACAAGCTTTAGTACACATGAAATTGGGTGGTGGTCAAACCTCGCCCCATCCCTTTCACTGCACAATATGAAAACCTACTTTCCTACTTTTCAATGAGGCTACCAATGTAAGCTCTACCAAGCCTAACCATAATTCTTTCCTACCCACTTCTTTGATTATCCCATGAATATCTAAGATTGTGTGTAGCCTTGGAGAACCCTCCGCTTCTAAAGTTAATTTAAGTGCCTCCATGACAACCTTTCTTTCTTTGAAATGAATTTTTCACAAAATGATCATTTGTCTTTTTGGCTTCCACCATATGTTTTATTCACCACAAAATTACTTACTACAATCTTTTGAAATCTTTTCTTTCATAAACTTTCATAAATTACTTAATATGTTTGTCAAACTATTAGGAGCATAAACATTAATACATCATAAACTCAGCATTTCACGACTTAATAAATTTGGAAATCATGCAAAATCCGTTCATTCATAATTCATTCATTTCACACACTAATCTCATGCATTGAAAACACATTTGACACATGGATTTATAAAAAGACACAAAATTCGTGTGACATTTGTTCATTTATAAATGTAACTTCGTCCATCAACACATTTATTCATGTGCCAAACATGTTTTCAACCCATATTATTCATGAGTGCAAATGGGATAACATGAGCTACACCTACCTACTTTTGGAATTGTTTTTGGAAGAATTTTTTTTAAATCTTCAAAAAATTCTTCAAATTTTTTTTTAATTTTTATATTATTATGTCAAGTTTTATGTAAAAGATTTCAAAATATATGTAATTTTCAAAAGTTTTAAAGTCTATTTATGAGTCTTTTTAATGCTAAAAAGCATGCATTACAATGCTTAATTAATGAGTGATTTTAAAAGTTTTTTATTCATCGGATATTTTTCAAATTAATTCACATGTTCCAATGATATATTATGAACCTTATTATATATAAAAATTGCATACTTTCAACATCAAATTAAATTATCATCTAAATGTGAAAAACTAAGTATGTGTTCCACTTGTTATGGCTCTTGTTAGTGTGACTATAAAATGTACAAACCTATGAATGAATGAATTTCACACAATTTTCATTATTAATTCATCACATGCTAAATTTGTGATGTAATGCCTAGGTCACCATAAGGCAATCCTTTCATTTTAAGCAACTACACTTTGTTACTTCCTAAGGTCTAATAATCTTTAATAAACTTTGCCCACTTGGGATCCATAAGATTGCGAGTCCTTACTTTACCCACCTTATTTTATCTTTGCTCAATTATATATCTTTCTTTGCCTTTGAAATCCACTATTGTGTGTTTGCCCTAAATCTAATTTCTTACATTTGCCACATTTTCATTGGGAAGTTTGTGTTCTTAGAGGCAAATGATGTCCATTTAAGGAACTATTCCTTCTGAAAAATGCCCTAACAAGTATAAAACTTTCCATCCATGTTCAATCAATAAACATTGTAAGACTTGACAAATATATCTTCGTTAGGCATTGTTAAAATAGTAAGTTGGATGTCAAAATTTTGAAAGGTTGTCATGTAAAATTTTTTAAATTTTAAATTTTAAATTTTGAATTACTATTGGATATTAATGGATTCCTAGAATTTTGGGTTTGCAAATGCTTATACTAATGAGTAATGAATCTTTCCCCAATTTTTGGGTTGACTTTCATTATTTTTTCCCATTAATTTAAGATCTAACTAGTTTAATCTTTATTATTTAATAGATTGTTTGAGTATTTATCTTTGCATTATTTTTTCATTCTATGTGTTTAATAACCAACAAATGTATTTTCATGCATGCCAGATGAAACAAATATTTTGCACTCTAGACGTGTTTGCATGAATTGATTCATAAAATATCAAGATATTGTTGGAATCTAGGGGGGGAATGTATTAAACTACTATTGTAGTCCTTCAATGACACATGGTCTACACACCTTTCATGTGTTAGTTCTTTCATTTGTCAATAAACTAGAGTTAGCCAATCATGATGTAATTACATTTTGTTGTCCTACAATTATAAGATTGTTAACTTTGAAAATTTGGGAAATTTTACTTGAGTTCCTTTCCTTTTGCCCAAATTTTGCTTATTTCCCAAACCCCCAAAGATGATAGGACTTGCTATGGAATCATTTCACACTAGATGGAAACTTTATTATTCCTAACAACCATGTTTAAGGTTTTGATTAAATTTTCCTTGTATGTCGTTGTCTCCCATACCAATATCTGGAATAGGAATTAATCATTGAAGGTTTTGGCTAGTGGCATTCAACCTCCCATTCAAATCCTTTAAAACACCATGTTTGCCTATGTTATTAGTGACAAGCTATAACACGGTCTTTCCTCTCTCTTATTGCATCAAAGATGGTTGCGAGACTTCTACGCAATGTCAAAGTTTCATGCTTCCTCATTGTTCACACCAATTTCTTACAAAATGGATAGTGTGGTGTTTGCAATCAAAGGAGGAACTTTCCTAAGGGTACCTAAATTTGAAATCTCCTTCACCTTCAAGACCTACAACATTTGAGTTGGTGGAGTGACTTCTACATATTGCAAAGAAAACAATTCCTTGGACCTTAGTTGCTATGAAATATGTGTGGGCAATGCAACCTAATCATTTCCTATGGTACACCTTAAGTTGTTTCCACTAAGTTAAAAAACTAATTGTAGCCCTCCACCTAGCACTTCCAATGAAACAAAAATTGTACATGATTTGGTTAAAAAATGAACAAGATATGCCTTGTCAAAGTAAGGAGGGTCAATGTTTTCAAAAAAACGTTGCCCATACAATTTGTGATCTTTGAGCCAACAATCTACGTTCTAAAAGTAAATATTTCTCCTCCTACAAACAAAATTTTCAAAACTTTTTAACGCACATTACCTACCATGCGACCTTCAAGTGGAATTAAAATCTTCTCGTTTTCTTAACATTATCGTTCATCAACAAATTTATGGCTTAGATTTTAGTAAGAAAATGGGGTTTTAAATCTATGGTGATGGGTGTGTACTAGCTTGAAAACCCTTTAAATTTCTAACATAAAAAGAAGTTGGGAGGCATCACCATCTCTTTCATGTTGGTGCAAGCTTACATGTGCAAACAATTAGCTCTTTGTGGTCATCACCACTCTTGTTTGTGTTGTTGAGCTTTAGCAATTACTTTTGCTTATCCAAACAATTGGTTTGAACAATCTTCATTGAGCTTCAACACCCATCTTCAAGTGCAAGCTTTAACAAAATTTCTAGCTAGTAGGGGCTAGGTGCTTGATGTTGGTGCTCACCATGTTTTTCTTTTCCTAGTTTGACAAAGTTCCTTGTTGAACAATTCTTGCCCTTTGATCCTCCTCCTACTCATATTGTAGGTGTTGGTGCTCGTACACCCAAGCTCAAGCTAGGAGTTTGCAAGGTTACTTGCATTGTTTGTAAAGGGTTTCTTCCAAGGTTTAAAGATGTCGTTATCAAGCTGATTTTTTTCCTAATGTTCACCTTATTCTTCCCCTTCTTAGTCAAATTTGAAGTTCACCTTGTTCTTTTCCTTCCTTGTCCTTCCTAATCTTCAAGTCATGTTTTTTTCTTTTTAGTTTGAGTTGATGTTCACCACAATCTTTTTCTTTTCTTGGTTGGCAATTGTTGCATTTTTCTTCCTTGTTGGAAGCTACTACATAATGTTGTGTACTTCTTTTCTTGGTCTTTTGTTGTTGTTCATTGTGTTTTTCTCTTTTTAATTTGAAGTTGTTTCTCACCAAGTTTTTTTTTTCCTCTTTTCTATTCTTTGTCCTTTGTTGTTATTCACTATGTTCTTATCTTCCTTTTCTCTATTTCTAGTCCTCACCGTGTTCTTTTCTTCTTAGTTTCATTAGAACAAATTATTATATTTATGACTACATATATGACTAATTTTGTGATCATACTAGACATTATATGACTAAAGAGCTTTTAGTTGTGATAAACAAGTTGTTTAGGACAAGAAGCCATTGAATGTTCAACATGGCACTTTTCATCCAACAATCATAAAAAATAAATAATATATATTGCTAAAGTGTCATGTAATAATTGACTACATTATGATTGGCAGATAAGTGAATTAATTGAATTTCTACCTAAATTAAAATGATTTTTTTGGATTGTTATTATTTTTAAAAATTAATAGGTAGGTAGGTAATAGGTTTATGTAGGTCGAAAAGGTAGGTAGGTAAGTGGGTGGTAACTTAACCTACCTAACTTGACCTATGTAACCTACATAAAATACCTACCTACCTTATTACCTTAGTTTAGCCTACTTACCTTAAGCCTTTAGGAATGCACATAGGTTGCAAGTATTAAAATTGAACCTTTCACCTTCACAATGATAAACCAAGTTTTTACCATTGGATTACACCATCAAAAGGAAGCCAATTTTTTTCAAGTTTTTTATTTCATATGTTTATTTCATATCATTACAAGACTATGAAATAGTAATGGGCAAGTTGGAGGATGGTAGGTAGGAGATAGGTCGGTTATCAGAAATAGGAAGATTAAAGAGATATGTAAGTAAATAGATAGGTTGTAGGGGGTAGGTAGGTGGGTGAGTGTAAATAAGTAAATGGGTGGGTGGGAAGGTATGTAAGTAGGTAGGCAGGTCATGTGTGGGTGGGTTGACATTTAAGTAGTAGATAAGTAGGGGGTAGGTAGGTGCGTGGGTGAATAAGCAAGTTAATAGGTAGGTAGGTAGATAGGTAGGTAGGTGCATGGGTGGGTGGGTAGGTAGTAGGTAAGTAGATGTGTGGGTGGGTAAATAGGTAGTAAGTAAATGGGTGGGCAGGTAAGTAGGTATTAAATAGGTGCACAGGTGGGTGGGTAGGTAAATAGGTAAGTATGTAGGTTGATAAATGGGTGGGTGGGTAGGTAAATAAGTATGTATGTAAGTAGGTGTGGGGGTAGGTTTGTTTATGTTCATATCAAATGACTTGTAGTCATTTTTTAATCATTGTAATGACAATTGGATGTCCATGTCACTTTGTTATTAGTCATGGATGCCACATAAATGAAATAAAGCAATGAAAACTAACACCTTCCATCTTGTTACCACTTCATTATCTACTAGTCACATGCCACATTAATATATGAGACCTTTTACACATAGCATTCAAAATAATAGTGTATCACTAAAGTCATACATATAATCATTTAGGACTTGTAGTCATAAATTTCTTGGTTGCAAAGGACAAAAATTCTTCTAATGTTTGAAGTTATTATTCACTACATGTTTTTCTTTTTTTGGTTTGAAGTTGTTGCTCACCACGTTCTACTCTTCCTCTTTCTTCCTACTCCTTTACTTTACTCACCTCATCCTTTTCTTCATGGTCCTTTAATGTTGTTCATCACATTTTTCCTTTCCAACTAATTCAATCTTGACATTTACTATGTTCTTTTCCTAGTAAGGTTTTTCTAGGTTGAATTCATGTCTTGTTGAAAAACCTTTGTGCAACTTGGTGACTCCTCCCCCCACCCTTCCACGTCACTTAACAATTTTAGGTTGGTCAATATAGCCTAGTAGGTACATGCCCTACTCTTGTCATTCTTGTTCTTACTATTTGCTTAACCATTTTTGACATGTTGATAATATGCGCCAATTAATTTTATAATATCCATGTGGCTATGGTTCAACATGTAATTAACATTGTTTTAATGTTTCTATGCAATTATTCCCCATATTCCTTCATTGTTGTAGAAAACCATGCTACTACAAAATCCAGTCTTGTTTGCCTCCCAACTTGATTCTTGGCGTTGAGCAAGCCCATCCTTGGGTGGTACCACTAGAAAAGTCACACCTTGATTTTTTTGGACCCATCAAACTTTGACAATATCATAGGAAACATTTAAATGAACATTTTCAAAAAAATAATTAATGAATACATTTATTAAGTTCCATAGATTTTGAAACCCCAATAATATCAAGAATATTATGTATTTTGATGTTTCTAATCATTGCATATAGAAAAAGTTTCATGAACGTAACGTTGGTTTTTTTCCTTGAATATTTTGGTCAAGAACACAAATTTCAAACATGATTTGAGAATTTGTCTATGAATTTTTTTTTTAAAGATAATTTGGAAGTCATTCTATTTTTAGGTTTTTATTTGGCAATTAATTGATTAAATTTGATTTAATTATGAATTTTCAAAGTTGAAGCTATTAATTATTTTAGGGGCTATTTTAATTAGGGATGAAAAATTTAAAATTTTAAAATTTTTTTAAATTCCCAAATAAACTTCAAGACATATATTAGAACATGCAATTGATAAACTTTAAAAAATAATAATTTGTAGTTGTTAAAAACGTTTAATGAAAAGAGCCCAGAAAAATGATTTGGGTGTTTTTGGTTCCTTAACCATTCTTTGAGGTGGTTCCTAGTGGTACCACCCAAGGACGGGTTCGCCTTGCTTCTTGGGGTTGGACACTCATCCACCACTTGGGAACCTGCCACTTTTTTAGCTCATTTTTTTTCCTTTTCCTTTTTTTTTATTTTGTCTAATTTCTTCCACTACTTCCTTTTCCATTGCCTTTTGTCTCATGACTCTTAAATATTCATCAAAAGTCACCCCATGAAATCGCAAATAATCCATTAATGGTTCCTTACACCAAGTTTTTCTTGCAAGCAAATGTGGGAATGATAACAAGTTGGAAAATGTCAAACTTGGGTAAAGTTTGCTATGTTTTGACTTTTTAAAGGTGCATGTTCAGTATCCTAGTCCAAATCCACCATTAGTTCTTGGGCTTCCTAGTCAATTTTTTTTTAAACAACTAGACTATTCAACATTTCCACATAATATCTTTGTTGTAATGACACAAGGTAGTCAAGATAAATTTCTTGAGTTGGTGCAACACTCAATGTTCTTGTAATGTTCATGAAAGGCAAGGTAGCAAATCTTTTTCCCCAACTCGAACTACCATTACCTTTAACATCAAACTGTAATCTTCATCTTCATTTTCAATATTATTGGCTACTATGCATATTTCACTTAGCAATATCTTGTCCACCATTGCCCTAGGGTTTCTAGGCCATATTCTTATAACTTTGAAAAGATTTGATATTTTTTTTGGACAATGCTTAGTCTAATGTTTTGTCTACTCACCTAGCTAACACAAGCTTATTCGGCTCCTTGTAATTACTCTTAAATACATTACATTATCTCTTTCCTTTCTAAATGTTGTATTGAAAGGTTTGAAATTCACACATCCAAGGGTTGTAATGCATGTTATGTATGGCTAGGAAGTGTAACCATATCTAATCCAAATTGATGGACTTGTTTTATTGCCTCTAAAAAACATGTGATCCATGCCCATCAAGGAAATTTAAAAGATCTTGGTTTGTTTGAAAAATCCCACATGGTACAAATTTCTTGAAGAAACTAAAAAACTCTTTGAACAAGAATGTTATTATCCACACTTTCTTTTGCATTACCATGCATGTTCCTACCTTGCATAGTCTAATGTAGTCATCCTAAAAAATTTCATCCTTGAAAATGTAAAATCATGGTAGAAATCTAGTTGTTGCATTAACTGCACAATATGCAATTTCATCCATTCCTTGTATCTAAGAATGGTACTATACACTTGGTGTGAACCTCGTTTAGCTACAACATATGCCCCTAATTGTTTACTTATTTGGATCCCAATTTCATTTGAGTTCCATAAGTGATTTGGGTTATAACTATTCTAATTATACAACACTTGCAATTTTTCATAAAACAAATTACAAGATTGGCTTGTTAAACTTTGTGTTTTATAGATCTCCAAACCCTTTACAAGATGAATGGTCAACTTTGGATGTCTTTTCTTAAACCAATGACATAAGGAATTTCCAAATACATGATTTCGAAGGCCAAGTTTGAGTAAATTCTACCACCTTTAATTTTAGCTAGAACAATGTTATGGAAAATCCACAACTTTGCATATCTAGAACCCAAGCTACTACAGTTGCATCCTCCTCTTTTAGGATCCTTGTTGTTTTCATTTTCCTCTTCTGAGTCCTCTGATTTAAATGGTTTGAAAGTGATGTTAATGGAATGTTCTAGTGCTTGTTGGCTTTCCTCATGGATGTTAACCCTTTTTTAATAGCATCCATGGCCTTTTCCAATTGTTGATTTGTCCATTTATCTCTTAGATATGCATCAAGTCCCTTCCTCACTCTTGGTGGTTTCTATGTTGTATTTACAAATGTAACTTGAGGTGGGATATTTTCTTTGTCCAATGTTGGTTGGTGCAACACACAACTCCTTCTTTTGCAAGGCATGTTGAATATTATATTGGGCTTGCTCCTCCTAGCCCTAGTCTCCAAGGTGTGTGGGGGGGTGGGGGGTGTCCTTGCCCCACCAAAAGTATGTTTTTATCTTTTTTGAATTCAGCCCATGAATGTAAAAAATGAGTTAGGTCTAGAAATGTTTAAATTGCATGTCATTATGTGTGTCCATTGTTACGAAACAACTCAAAGAAATTTGAAAAGTTGACCCAATCTAAATTTTCATCTGTTGTTTATGTATAGGCTATAGGTGTGAATTTCAAAGTATGATGTATTAGAGCTTGTTGAAACCTATGACAACCCACTTACTTTGTATTTTTTCCTACACTAACAACATTGGATTTAGCTACCCATTCATATTATAAGAACTTGTTAAACTTCTCATTATAAACTTTATCTATGTGTGAGATTTTGCACTCAATAATCTCATCTTCTTTCTTTCCTTTTGGTTGATCTTACTATATTTTTGTTTGTTGTTTTACTTCAAATTGTTGTTGTTCTACTTGTAATTATTCTCTACTTTTGAACTTAGCACTGCTCCCCAACCTAATAATAGAATCTTTATAATTTTTTGGAGCTCAACTTTTACATTTGCTTGTAAAGTAGACATGTTTTTCCTTCAAATGAAAGTTCTAAAGGACTTACAAAAATGTATTAATGCATTCTGAATCTAAGATTATCATGTTGAAGTTTTGGAAGAACTAGAGGAATTAGGTATAGGTATATCCTTACTCATCCTTAAGGTTCTCATCAATGTTGCATTGCAATATCTTGAGCTCACAATGTGTACTTTGATATTGTAGTTAGATTGTTACAAGTAACAATAATGAATAACAACCTTTGTAAATTTGTCCTAGATCACACATTAAACTAGACACTTCAAAACACCCATTCAAACAAATTTATGCTAATTTGTGTCATATGATATGCATGCATCATATTGTGGTAGCTTGTAGCCATCACCAAACACTTCCTTCACATATTGGACCCAAAAATTTGGAATCCCCCACCCCCAAGCCACCCCTTTACTAAACACTTGTAAGCCCCACCAAACACTTATGTCAAATATTGAACCCACAAATTTGGAACCCCCCTCCCCAAAAACTACCCCTTTTACCAAACACTTGTAATCCCCTTCTAAATTATTTTTTGTGAATCTATGTGCACACTTTGTGAGTGAGAGCTCCAATCGTATCACCAAACACTTTTATTATATTTCTGAACCATCTTTTTAAAATCATAATGAATTGCATCTATGGTTGAAAATACTTACAATATTAGGCCATACAATTTTTTTTCTCACTGAATGTTTAGTCATAGTCATTGATGACCAATGTCAAATGATTAACTGTTTGGCCATAAGGGTGGAAAGGTAAGTGTTCCCTCATTCAATGATAGGAGGGTGTTCAATGATAGGCATAGTTACCTTATATGATCCTTTTTAATATCTTCCTCACTTTTTGAACTCTCCATCTCCTCTGCAGTCCTCTTCCTTCCTCCCACTTTCCTCAGCTACCAAACCATAGTTACATTTTCTTCTACTTTGACTTATTTTTTCCTTAGATCATCCCTTGGCATGATGGGAACACATTATAGAAAACAAAACACCACACCCCTCCCCCACCCCCCAAAACCCAAAAGAAAAACAATAAGGTCCTTATGCATCTCATTGCTTGCATGAAATTTCTATTTGCATAAACAACCATTTTTTTGTTTCTCTATGTACTTTGAAGGATCTTTCGCAGAAGAAGAACCCTAGGTGTGATGCAAGGGGGGAAATCCTTTTATTCTTATAGGTTCCCAAGTTCCCATAAAAAAAGAGTGGTCTATGTGTGTCGAGTTTCCTATACTTGTGGGTTCTCCTAAGGTTCAAGAACAACCTTGTGCTCATGCCCTTAGTGGCCCTCCTTCAAGAAAACCCTGGAGTATGGGTGTAACCAAAAAAAGAGGGGCTAGATAAACTCCCAAAGAACACATTAACATACATCAAATTCCAGCATTAGTTATATAAACAAGATTCATGAAATCCATAATTTACCTAGCTTTTCCATTGTTACATGTTTAGGAAGACTAGTTATCCCATGTTGTCAAATACATTGAAAATATGTCTACAAGGGTCAAATCACTCTAATTTCATTCTCTTGAGCTTCAACTGACCAAACTAGCATATGTGGAGCTTCCTCAACATCAATACAATGAATCAACAAAACAACTATGATAGCTTACCCCAATGTCACTCAAGCCATTCCCATACCCCACAACTACCAATAATTTCTTTATAAACAACACGTTAAAACTTCTGAAAGCATATAAAACCCAACTTGGAATGTTGATGTCCCCATTCACTCTACAGTACAAACTCAAAAAGTTTGACAAATGTTGTTTGACACCAACCAAATTTTTTTTACAGATTCCAATTAAGTGGTGTAAGCACACACTTGGAGGTCCCAGGCTATTGGGTACTCTCTTCCATAATCCAAAACACTCAACATCCCCACAATAGTAATTACTCAAACATGCTCCTTTGCCAATTGGTCATTCACGAAATCCCTAAATCTATCATCATTCCCTTGATCATACACTTATTTTCGTGAATCCACACATATTATTTCTAAGAGGTCAATTGCATAGCAAAAAAGTAAGATAACCCTCCAAAAAGATAATCACAACCTACTAATTTCGGGCATTCTTCCTTTAAGCACAAGTTTAAATTCTGCATCAATCTTTACATACAAAATCACACAACACTAGCCAGAATCCTTACCTTCCAAAACACCGCCCCTTATTAGTCACACTACTCCTTTGGTCCATAGCTCGAACCATTCTCCTCCATATAAAAATAAAACAACAATCATTATGCTAATCCCTAAACTTTCGCATGAACTTAAAAACAAGCTTATTAGCACGTCAAAGCTTCCTCCAAGAAACCTCTTTGTGAAGAACAAAACGACAAAACAATGGACAATTTCTGGCGCCATGAGTCTAGTGGAGATTTGCCTATCCAAACAGTAACCCTAAAGACCTTCCATCCATAATTTTCTGTTACATGGAAACCTCCTTATAACAAAATGGTGTCACCAAAAAAAAGGGGGAAATACTTTCTTCATTGTATAAATCCCAACACTGAGCATACAAAAATTGATGTGTATCACTGAAGTTTTACTAAGACAGAAAGATCTACTTCAAGTATTACTTCTTCATCAAAACCCTTGTAGACATCTAAATTCTGTTGTCTTATTTCTATGGACCACAAAGGATCAATTTCACTCTTGATTTCCTCTCTAGGAGTCAACAAGTTGTTTCATAGGAGTGGCAACTCATACCCAACAACAGAAACCCCACAAAGACTAATTCAACAACTTCACATGATTCCTCTCAGAGACTAGACAAAAATTCAAGGCAGAATCAATCAATGTTATATATTTTATTCTCAAATATCCCCTTCCCAACAACCGCGGAGCTCCCACAAATGCAACATGTACTCTCTCCTTAGGATGGAACAAATTGCGCACTCATCATCTCAAGATCCCTAAAGCCATCACATATGAATTGCCACACAACCACTCCAGAAATCCTTGACAAACTCATCATCTCCCTTGTGTTGGTCCCTACAGAAAACATACAAGACCTCTAAACCTTTTCCTGACATTCTTGGCGTAACGAAAATTCAATTGTCATGGTTTTTCCGATCTAGAAGTCCTAATAAAGTTTTATTCTTAACTAATTACCACTCCCAAGATCCAAATCCTACAAACATTTCTAATCTTCAGAGCATCTAGCCACTTAGCTTTTCTTCATCATAAAAAAAAAAAGTTTTCTCTTCATCAGCTAACATCAAATATACTCCTCATAACCTCATCCCTTCGCTCTCTAGAAATCTTCCTGCCAATCTCCTCGTAGAACCGTGATTCACAAAACTCATGAAAAGTTTTCATTGAGCAGTTGGGATTGCGCTCCATCATAGAAACCAATTCACCAAGCCCCCTTCGTCATAACCTGCAAAACAACAAAACACACCAAATACAGAAACACATTAGAAACAAATTTGTCATTGAATCACTACGGCACCAATAGTTCAGCCACCAAGCTGAATTAAGGTTTCCAGCCTTCATCCACAGAAAAATCTAACATTGTTTTTAGGTTACAATGGTTTCTCACAATTTTCAACCTGGACTATAAATACCCCCATCATTAGCTGGTGGTATTTAAGACAAGGGTTATATACAGAGTGTGTTGAATAGGCTTATGTGAAGGTTTGCAGGAGAAAACTATATGGGCAATAAAATTGCTGGATTTAGAGATCTGAATTTTTTTAATAGTTATCTTTAGTGAACTAAGATTAAATGTGTAATAAGGTTTGTGAGAATTTTAGAGGACCAATGGAAATTGTAGAAAGGGACCATTATTTTCAATGTTTGGCAGAATAAGTTGTGTATAGACCTGAAATTGTCTTTTTAAACCAATGAGATTGCTTAATTTGGTGGTCTGAATTTGTATCTTTAGTTAAAGTGAGTGAATTAACAGTTCTATGTGTAATATCTATTTCCAGACAGGCTTGTAGCACATTACATTGTGCCTTTCTTGGCCTTGCCTTGGTAGGCAAGGATATTATGTTTAGATTCATTATAGAGTATAGTAGCTTAAGGGATTTTGGCCCCTAAGTAATAATAGGTCTATTTTTATTTGAGGATTTTTAAAAGAGGATATTTTGGCTTGCATTGAAACTTGAGATTAGTTATAGTGTTATAATATCTTGAAGTATTTTGGATTCTTTTAGAGAATTTTTTGAAGACTATATTTTTGCATGGTGAAATATTTGAGTTTCTGTAATTCTTCTGTTTCTTTAAGATACCTTTTAATGTAAATGGCAAGGCCACAGGGTGAAACACCCCTTGTTGTAGTGTAAGTTTTACTAATTTTGCTATTTATGAAAAATTGGCCAATTTTCGACATCACAAAATTGAGAAAAGAAACCTGGCACGTAACCATTCCGCCACGACAATCGATCCCTGGCGCAGTTCCTGTCCCTGAGGCTAATTCTGCGGTTTCTTTCTTTCTTTCTTTCCCCAAATAGCCAAGTTCGAGCCGGCTGGAGTGAATTAGCACCCACCAATGCACCAGTTGCGGATGAGCCTGTTGAGGCCATTTTCTGGATGGACGAAAATCCCATCCTCCCTGCCCGATTTTTTTTTTTTTTTTTC
>Ga0209611_10003538_pt1 | contig 27000 bp, 18 predicted proteins | sample S1TSphgellanicum_3_FD_187693 | JGI IMG/M metagenome (GOLD analysis project Ga0209611, IMG submission 187693) | Host-associated microbial communities from peat moss isolated from Minnesota, USA - S1T2_Fc - Sphagnum magellanicum MG (SPAdes) (version 2) | ecosystem: Host-associated > Plants > Peat...
ACTCTGGTTTGCACATGGTAACAGGCCCCAACTAATTAACACAAGGCAAAATAGGAAGGATTTTGCATTTACAAAGAACATTACGACTACATTCCACATGGTTGACACACAATGAACATTTTTCTCTTGACATTTTTTATTGTGTTTCTGTTCTCTAACTACATTTTAAATATTTTTGGAATCTGGGAGTTGACTACATATCACTGGGGCAGCTTGCATATTATATGGATGCCAGCAAATGGGGCATGTATTTCATATGAAATACAACTTTCCAGTTCTCTAATGTACTCAGCTTCAAATTTCTAAGGGCATTTCCACACACAAATGAGCCCTGGATTTGTCTGAGCATTACATATGGTAGCCCTTAGTAGTTTGGAGAAATCTTGTTGCTTGGCAGCTACTTACATTTGCAGATACTTACTGAGGCAAGTATGAACATCAGCATACCACTGACTAAAAAATACTACCAGTCACAAAGTGGTTATAAGGTAGGCTTCTTTCATCAGATCTTACAATATGCATTTTCCTGAATTCAGCTCAACAATAAACAATGGTGATTTGCTGCTGGAAGCATGCTAGGGAAAATGGTTCACACTGAGGATACGAAAATGCAGAGCAGATGGGAGGCACTGTGTGGACCATGAACCAGAAACACTGGGAGAGCAAATATGTGGGCGTTCAAATCAAGGCAACAAACGTTCAATTTTCCCAAACCTCATTCTTACCAAAATCTCAACAAGGACTTAGCCAAATCCCAAATCAGCATGTGTAGCCCCCAAATTTCACTGGGATCTAATCCACAGTCATACCACGTCTGGTGTGTGGGAAATGCAGTTGCTTTTGGATGGGAGAACTGGACCATATGCACCCATATTTGAGCAGTATCAAACCAAGGCCAAATACTTTGTCTCTGCTGCCCTGAAAAGAACAAAGGAACACAAATGCAACTCGCACCAAGTTCATTTCCTTCGAAATTTTAGTCATGGGGAGCCACATTTCTCTTCAAACACTTGCACAAAAAGCAATCCAGAAAAGTGTGGTTGTACTTACTGGGTCCTGTTGGACACTGTTGTTGTTGTCATAACCCCAATTCATTGATGAAGAAGCTGTGATATCAGGATCCCTGGGCTGATTCAACCACTTGGGATTCTTTCTCCCTCATATTGACAAAGCTGTCCATCATCTGCAGAAAATTTACAATACTTCAAACGGATCCATCTCTGAACCATCATCCCACAAGAGCTGATAAGTTCAGATTCTCTTCAGATGAATGCTAAAATCAATCAATTGCTGCTCAAAGGTTATAGTAGATCATGTTTTCACACTGTTTGTTCCACAGATCTTGCATGTATATCAGAACCATGATTTGCTCCTGCACACTAGTCTAGAAATCGTAACTCCAATTCTGCTTCATATAATTACCAGATTTTTTAGAGCAATTTTATGAATGACTGGCATATATATGGATGTCTTGTTTGCATACCTGAGTAGAAAACATGATGGAGGAGACTTGGGAGAGTACAGCAATCAATGTTGGGGGAAAAGCTCATGGAGCTGTGGGGAGGAGCCGTGACCATATGTGAGGAGTCTACAGAGAGTTTCTGGCAAAAATGTTCAACAACATTTCCGTTCAACAAATTTCTGACAAACTCTGGGGAGATAGAGTTTCTGTCTGGCACGCAGGTTCAACAACAATTTCCATTCAAAATTCAGAGAAACTGAGAGAGAATGTGCGTGGGTGTTTGCGGGACAAAATGTTGAACGAACATTTCCATTCAAACCCACAAGGGGGACGAGATCTGTTTACACGCCAAAAAATACAATTCCATAGTCAACTCTTGCACACACAACCACCTCCTCCTCCTCCTCAGCGGAATCGTTACCCTAAATCTAACGGTCTCAATCCAACTTCTGGAATTTTCCCCTAAATCCAACAGCCAAGAATAAAGTGTGCCTTCTCCCCCTTTGAAACCCTAACCCTAATCTGTTATAAACAGCTTGTGTCTTCCTGCACTCTCATTATCTACTCTTCCTGCTTCTGAACCCGGCCTTGCACCTTTTCCGCTGCTTTCTGGTGTGTCGTGTGCACTGTTCTACTGCTGCTGTTGATGTCTTTCAGATAAAGATTTGGTTTTTTATGCTTGTTGAGTTCGTGAGTTAGGATTTGTTTTTGGCTCTTCGTGTTAGTTGGTTCTGTGTAGTTGGGTGGTGCTTCTGCTGTTTTGCTTGCTTTTAGATTTCATCTTCGTTCTTTAAGCCTGTCTTTTGACCGATGGAAATAGAATGCATTAGATCTCTGTGATGGGCTTTGCATTTCAGGGTTAGTGTCTGTCTTGTTTGAGGATGATGATGAAACCAACAACATTTTCCAACACTTGGACTGAGTTTCATGATGCAAAACATTGCTGCGTTCTTTCTGAATCCTTCTCACGCGGTTTTATTGTTTGGCCATCGAGTGATGACAGAAACAAAGCAAAAATCTTAGGACACCTTCTTACACGATACAATTGTCGTGGATGAGAGTGAAACTTTTTCTGACGATGGAATAACAGCTCTTTTGTACAACACTTTGCTTTTATTCCTTTTTCTTTGCTGGTTAGCAGTCAGTTCCGTATCTTGCGATGAACAACCAACCGCTTCTTACACGGCACCATGGTAGTGTATGAGTGAGGCTTTTTGTGAGAATGGAACCTTGTCTGTTTTGTCCTGAAGAAATCAGTTGCGGCTTCGGTTTCTTTTCTCTTATTTCATTCTTTTTATCTCGATGGTTGGCGGTCTGTCCCATCTCTTGTGATGATCAAACAAATACTTTCGTTCTGCCTAATGCTACTGAAAGAAGCAATGCGGAAAAAAGTTTGGAGACCTGAACTGAAGAGAGCTTCTGCTGCTTTTGTGTTAGTTCGCTTTCATATTTGTTTGTTATTATTGTTCTTTCTCCGCTGTGATGATGCAACTACTATGTACATGTTAGACTATGGAGATGTTCCTTGATGATCATCAGTGAAAAACACAACAAGAATCTGAGCGGAACTGTAGGGTACTTGGATCAAGGGGATTCATGAGCTTAAATTATAGTGCACAGGTCTGCTTGTAATGCGTTTGAGTGTGTAGCACATTGTTTGCCTTCAAATTTGTGGATTTGCCCCTGAAATGAAAAAATATTTCCGTTTCTTATTCACATTTTGTAAGATTCCCTCGACTTCGATCTCTGAACCTTCGGTTTCCTCTTTAACTTCTAATCCTTCCTTGGTTTCCTCTTGAATCCTCAAGCCATTTGGTTTCCTCTTAAATCCCTAAACAGTTCGGTTTCCTGCTAAATCTCTTGATCCTTCCCTTGGTTTCCTCACGAACCGAGGACCTATGGTTTTCTCTTAAATCTCTTAACCTTCGAATACTTCGAATTTCTGAAGCTTTGGTCGCCTCTTGTGATGAACATTCCTATCTTGAGAGCATTCATCAATGATAGCTTCTTACACCAAAAGATCTGTTCTGAAGAGTATTGCAAAGGACCTAATTCTTCCAATGCCTTTCTACGAACATTCCAATCTTGGAGAGCATCCATCAACGATAGCTTCTTAAACTAAAAAAGTGTTCTAATGAATGTCACACAGTATACAAATCTTCTCAATATTACCTTCTTTTCTTGAATGTTGTGACAATGATACCAAAAGATTTTTTGCTCAATCAACATCCGTAGGTTGAAGACCTTTCCTTAAAATAGAGCATTGGGGAATGTCACTGATAGCGAAATTCAACATGTAAATTATTCATCATAACATTTCTTGCTTCACATAAGGCTATCATTATATTGTCATTGACATCAAAGATGCTTTGACAAATAGTTCCTGAGCGTCTGCTATAAGTTGCAACATGGACACTTTCAAAAAGTTGCCATGAATGTTTGTGATCACATCAAATACATCTCCATGAACTCTGCCCACACTTTCAACAATACAGACCACTGCAAAGGGAGAAACACATCTAATCACAAGAACAGAATCAACATATGTTATGCAAATGGGAAGATAAAGTTCTGGAAAATAGCAAAATCGCATCATTTAGAAATGATGTAAATTTGCGATCTTCAAAGAAGTAACTGTTTGGTATGTATCATACCCATGGCTATTGCCAAGGGAGGAGCAGTTGTAACGAAAGAACAGGGGCACACACCATACCCAATTGCTTCATAAAATTGGAAATATGCAGCAGATTGTAGATTGTTAAATTCTTACTGCCTGAGCTATAACATCATACTCCTAGATCTGCATAAATTCCTGCTGCCTACACTAGTATCTAAAACTAAGGGTCTCTAACGGGTCAAGATCACTCCGACCTCTCTCTCTTGAGCTCAACTGGCCATTTCTTTTTTTCTCCCAGACCACAACCTCTTGAACACTTCCCAATTATAGATCCACATAGTGAGTAGACTGAAACCTTCCCTTAGAGATGCCCTGAACATATAAACCCTTGTACTCCTTCAACATTGGAAACAGAAAGATCCTACTATTACAACATCGACATTGACACAATTCACAAGCAGTAACTCTAATCCCTCTGGACATTACTCATGAGTTTGATAGAGGGAAGCTCAGCTCTCTATATGAAGATCATTGTTTCTGTGTTAAGGTAAACACTGGTATTCCTCTAGAGTTCCCAATCCTTGAAGGTACTTTCTCATAAGATGAAACAGACAGACAAGAGTTAAACACTCAAAACACAACAACATTTTGAGAAATCGGGATGGCCACTCTCAAGATCCCTAATTTCCTCATCACTCCCCTTGTCATCAACCCTTCAAACTACTCTTATAACTTACTCCTACATGTAGAAGCATATGGCGCAGCGGAGATTTTCACAACCTCAACATTTCGAAGCCATGCTACACAATTTTATGCTCTGTGTCTATCAGAATGCCAAATATCCACTTATCTTCTCTTGATCCCCAAAGCTTGCAGAAGATCCGATGCCCAAACTCCCACACAGCTCCTCTTTTTATCCTTCGCATCGCCTCCGTCTTCTTGTTAGACATTCATCAAGACACTTGCATAAACACAACAAAACCACACAAAATGTAACCAACGGAAACAAGGAAATAAAACAGGCGTTGTCAAACATGAAAGCCTTCCTAGCGCACATTACCTGCAAACAAACAAAGGTGCATGGCAAATAGTCACAGAATCAAACTCTTCACCATCGACGATTGATAACAGTGTCGTTTTCTGCTTTCGACAATTGATGGCACTGTTCTATCCAATTTAGACTTTCATCCCGCATGTCCTCATCACAAAGTGTTATACTTCACAAACACAACCACCCACTTGACACATGCACACCATGTCTTGGGGCGTGTTGCCCAACACAAATTGCTCTCATTTGAGGCTTTTGCAACTTCACTTTTTCCTTTGAATGTAATTATCAAATTTCTTATTTCAATTATTGTAGTACTTCACCATTTCAACATTTAATTGCCAAATAACTAATTAAATTTGAAATCTTAAATTTGGCACTTGGTTTTTTAATTTTGAAATTTTCGACATATAATCATTATACAAAACAATAAAGGTCTTGTTAATGTTATGGAATAGTCTAGTATGTCTAGACTGCCTCACATTGAAGAGCTTTTCATGTAAGGTCTTCGGTTCAAAACTTGAATTGAACTTCTAAATTTATTAAAATTTCAACACAAAAAATGAATAATTTTTCAAAAGTTTGACAAAACAAAAAATAATTTAATTTATGCCGAAATGGTAAAGGTACTTCAGTAATCAAATTTGCTCCACCCCACAAACCCCACAACTACTCTGACTTGCCTAAACTTCCAAGTTTTGGTATGACATCCATACAAAAGAACTCCAACAATATTGTAGCAATAATGATCAATGCAAATGGAGATTGTCCCTGGACACAAAATTGCGAGTCACAATACACACTCAACTTCACACCACATATTGCACATCATACAAATTTATCAAGGTTTAGAATGAGGACACCAGAACCCAACCCTGGCTCGTGGGGTCTTGACAAGGGCTTCCTAAAACCTTCCACTGCTTTGCTGGGTTGTGTGGACTCAATATCCTTCAAGGACTCTATGTCAGTCAATCAGCAGCTTAATCATCTGCGATGTGGCCTCACAACATTTTGGGTCACAGTAGCAATCCCTTGAGTGCAGGCATAGGCAGCTGCAAACATGAGCAAGGCCAGTATAACAAAGGTTGCTCGCCATGCTCCTGCTGAGAGTGTAATTGCAATCCCAGTGCAAATAGCACCCAGCACCACCCCAATCTGATGAAACACATCAATCCCAGTTCAAGCATTAGCAACAGATCACAAAAGCACTCACACATGTATAGCAAGCCAGTCTCCACCACATACTATTCATACGTACATAAAGATCCCCCTCACAATTGCCATTAGACCAACTCTATTTACCTTTTGAAACTTCTTGAAGCCATTAAGTGCTTGAAGGCATGACTTGCAGTGAACCACATGGCGGAAGTAACGATTTGTAGGGTCTCTGGCAAACATTGCACCAAATGACCCTCTTGCAGGATATGAAGATGCTGTTGCAGCAACTAGACCTGCTGGTGCAGCCTCAGCGACTGCCAGGTTGGCAGATTGTGACTGAGATCTGTGCCCAAAATAGTAAGGCATACCATGACCTGTAAGGTCAAGCCATTTGCGATACTCACTGACCCACGTATCTGACGATTTGAGGTTGAGATAAAGGTCTTTGGTGGCCACTTTTTTACGCACCAATGTTTCATTCTGGGAAGCCAGAAACCCCATGTCTTCTTCAAACACTCTATTGAACCGTGAATGGACAATCCAGCCTGGAACTGATTTAGCTAGGTTTCCAAATCTTGTACCCCCAAATCGCACCAACACCATTGACTTTCCTTGTCCAGTTGGGCGGCAAAGGAAGACAGCACTTGCATAGTCAACCTTGCCATCCTTGCCTACAATTTTAAAGTCATTTCGTAAACAGCAGGGTGCCTCAAACCGAGTTGTACTGGTTAGAGGAGTTGGGCCACCGAATCTTCCCCATTTCCCTGCAAACCCTCGAGAAGTGCGCTCTGTGACTTCAAAAACCTGTTGTTTTCACATGCAAAGCATCCACCAAATTATGCAGATGCCAATGCAACCTAAGACAATGACACTTTTACCTTGAGTATAATGCAGACTTCTTTTTCCTTGCTGGAGATTAAGGCTTAAATCGCACTAGAGCAAATTCACTATCCACACTTCCTCACTGCTGCAGAAAAGCTTTGTTGCTCTTACGAGCACAGCTAAATGGATCCTGTAATTTACTGTGATCACCATTCGCTAATAACAAAGCCCTTTGTGGTAATATTAATCAGAAACTTTCAGGCTTACCAAGGCTGAAGCATCTTCACGCTTGGCAGCAAAATCAGTCCGATCGTGTGAGATGGGGACATGAGCAGGGTCCATGAGGTTCTCGAGCACAACTGAGTGGTCATAGGGGAGCTCCTGAATGCTTGAGTTATGCTGAAACCCCTCCCTTGCATAGTGTTCAAACCAAGGAAGCTTCTTGGGATCCCCTGGCATCTTTTGTGAAAGCCACACCCATATTACTCCCTGTGATTCTCGCACTTCATATGGTCGGGTGCATGCAGCCTTTGGTATTTTTGCACCAGGTGCCAACTGCAACAAGAACCATGATCCATACACACTTTGTAAGCCACTCCCACCAACAAGATAGTTGCCTCCCAACAACAAAATTTACTCATGAGTGTGAATCTGCATATGCTTTCAAGAAAGAAAACTGCGCAACCAATGCATCAAAATCAGCACTCACTCATGTAGTCTTCAAAACTCTCAGATAGGAAAGACTAATTCCTCAGAACAAGTGAAGATTCATAGAGTCTACATGGGTTGATACAAACAGGTTATAAGTTGGAATTTCATGTTTACATTCAGAGTGCAGGTTAGACCTGTGGGATTTTGACGCAAGTACCGGTACCATTAAATTGCCAGCCATGGTATAGACACTCCAGATTCCCATTTGTAATCTGCCCTTCAGATAACTTTGCAGACCTGTCATTTGAATCTCACTGAGAATTTCTAGGAATGCCAACAAATATGTATCAATGCAACTGCTGAGAAAAACTCCAAAGTAACAAGGTAAAAGACAAATGTAGTGTCATTTCTGGCCAAACCAAAAAACAAATATGACGTGTATTGGTGCTGCAGTTCTAATCCTGTGATTGACAGACACTCTCCAAGAATCACAACATCAATTCATTCAAATGTCTCAAATAAGAACATATGTCAAAGCACCAATTACAGAAGTGTCTGTCCCCCAGCTCCAACAGGATAATGGAGGAAGAAAGACACCTCCACTGGCAAGCAAGAATTGAACCTTGACAGTGTGTGTCTGATAGTGCAGCAGCAAACACTGCCTCAATTCCCTTATGCTGCTATTTCAAAACTGTCTAAAATTGTTGGAAGCAAGCATTCTTGTTTCTTTGCCCTATTTGGAAACCCTCAACTGTGAAATGATAGCTCATAACATTACCTGACTGAAACCTGAACAGACAGACAGAAAAGAACTGTAGATTGGAGTTGGGTTTAGGGTTTATGGCTCAAATGCTTAATTGATCCAGATCAAAAAGAAACCAATTTGCCCTGTAGTTGAACTTGGCCTAGGGACCAAAATGGGGCACAGCAGCACGAAAAAACAACAAACCCTAGCATCTCTGTATTACCAAACCTTGAAGAAAAACTGCGACTTGAGGAACTTGAAAGTGCAAAAAGCCAGGAAGATGTTGCACCTGTGTGGGCACCGATCTTCAAAGCAATGGATCTTGCCATCGCCGTCATAGAAAAGGACAAGAGATCGGTCAAACACAGTAAGCCCTAGAGGAGAATTGGAGGGCATTTCAGCTGTTAAATACATGGGATACCATTCTTCTTCCCAACTGTACTCCACTCTGTCCCTTGCTATTCCAACATCGTCTTCTATCAAAGCTTCGTCTGTTGTTGTTCCTCGATCTGCTACTACTCGCCTCAAAACGTCCGCCCTTGAGTTCCGTCTTGAGGTATCCGCCGACAACATACATGAATCGAAAGTTTCATCTCCTCTGTGGCCTAATCGCTTGCTGATCATCATCAGATTTGAACCCGAAAGACTGGACATCACTTCCCACTTATTTCTATGAAGATGAGCTCTAGAGGCAGATGCACCCTTCGAACTGAATTGAGAGGCATTTGCTGAGCAAAAATTAATGCAATTGAGCTCAATCCTCGGTTGTACCAGCAGGCACAGACCACCACAGTTAGCCATTGCAACTTCTGACACCACTCAAGCTTTTGCTTACATGAAATTCTGATCAAAGAACTCACCTTTCCCTGAGTTCCTTCAACAATTAAGCTCCAAATCCTCCCAGCCAAATAATGTAAAGGATGGGGTAAAGCTTCAAAACCACAGATTTCTGAAGCACCCAAGGAGGGAGGGAGTGAGTGAGCTCACAAAGCTCACTTCTGATCCTCAAGGACACAAAACTTGAAACAAAACTTTAAAAATTTTCCATAAGATTTTTATGAGAACTCCTGCAGAATCAAATAGGAAAATTTCGGTGAAATATTTCGGCCGCAAATTCTTTTGTCTTTGTCCTTTTTTCTGTGGACAACCACAGTCCATGTAACTGAGCATGATAGACTAAAAGGACTCTTCGTGCCACATGGCTGTATTCATTTCCTTTGGCCAATTTAACATTCACCTGGCATACAAAGAAAAAAAAGTTGTCTCTTTTTGTGGCGAATAATTGCCAAATGGTGAATCAAATAATGGGGTTAGGGTAGATCAGCTAGTGATCGGACAGTTAAGCCCTTAGGGCAGGCCAGATCCAAGGGAAGGGCTCCATTGTTTCTGGTGTCCAAACAAAACTTGAACCTCTCCTCTTGGCAAATTTGACAGACTAACAATCGTCGAAAACAAATTAGAAATGAGAAAGTATTAATGCCCCCCAAAGTAAAGGGGCTCAAAAATTTGAAAAAACAAACCACCAAACACTACAAAGGCCAGTTCTTGAACACTCCAAAAATTTCTTTTATGTTGCTCTATTGCTATTAGATTTCAAAGATGATTTCTAAAACTCCTATAACACTTTAAATTGTTTAAAATGAATAAGAAATTAAAAAATTATGCACATTTTGCTATTTGAGAAAAATGTATTCTCTTTACTAATCTTTTTTGGCTAGTCCTTTGGCTTTGCATTTCAAAGACGATTTGTAAAACTTGAGAAGGCACTCCTATAATATTTTAAAACACTCAAAATGGAGAAAATTTTAAGAAGATCTACCAAAGTGTTTGATCATAGGCGGGCAATTGGTGATGGGTTGGCTTACCCTATGACTTGGAAATTGGAGAAAAACAAAAATGAAAACAAAAATTGCCAAAAGTTAGGGCTTTTAAGTGTGATGCCACCTCTATCAAATTCCATTGCCATTCCATCTACCTACAATCTTGATCTTTTCACCACCTAGCTCCCCTTTGCTATACTCCTTCGCCATTGTTACACCTTTGTTGAGACATATCGCAATTTTTACACCACTATTGCAATTGAAATCACCATCATGATTCTTCTAAGCTTTTTAAAGTTATAACTTGCTTCAAGATCGTTGCAACTAGTTTTTATTGTTGTACATAAAAAAATTTAGAATTTTTTAATGTGTACTTTGAAATCCAATGTATTCATGTTTGGAGGTTGCGATTAGTTATGTTTGAAGGTTGTGAGAGAAAGGACATGGGCTACAACAAGTTCTTCAATGGACATGGATCGCTCAATATTCACTATTATAATCAAGTTGGAGTTGAACAAACTCAAAGTTTTAAAATCTAAACTTCAAGGTGTTTTTTGTTTTTTTTTTCTTGTGTGCTTATTCATTCATCTTTTTTTCCATTTCATATTTCCAAGATTCCCCATGCCTCCTCTTGTGATTTTGAAAAACTTCAAATTCGAACCCATTTTCCTTCTTGCTACAAATGTTGAAACTATTGATATAAAAATATTTGATCCAAAACCTCTCACTATAGCATTTACTTTAGAACCTTTCGTTGCAACATCTACTTCAAAATCTTTCATTGTAACATTTGCTTTAAAACTTGTTTCAAAACTTGTAAGTCAAGTTTGTCATATTTCAACAACAAAGAAAAAAACCCAAGATTATGAGGGTATAAAGCAATTCCAAGATAGATGGGTGGCACATCTTCCTTTGGCAAAGTCGATACTGGATGATATAGGTAATGAACATCAGGTTCAATGTGCAATTTGCTCAAAAATAGAAGGGAAGGAAAAGCTATTGGTTCTTAAACTTGATAGTTTGTTCATGCATGCAAGTAGGCAAAAAGCCAAAGTTCCTAGTCGCGGTGTGGAAGTTGGTTCATTTTATTTCTATCATAAATGTTAGCATGTTCATAATGAAAAAATTTACATTGTTGTAGCTCATTGTTCAATTTTAAATCTTATCATTGTAGAAGTTCCCCAAAATAAAAATAAAAATTGTGCAGTTTGTTACAGTGTTTCATTTGTTGTCTAAAGGTCAGGCAATGACGAATTTTGAAAGATTGAAAGATTTAAACAATTATCATACATAGGTTTGCCTTTGCACCATTGCCTCCATCCATGCTCCTTGTTAAACACCTAAACTAGTTGCAAATGGCAAACCACACACTAGTGAGTTCTAGCATTCAAACTCATCTCATAACCTAGGGCTAACCCCAACCTCTAGACTGGTGGGACTCAACATGTGAACTTCCCAACTGGTACAAAGCCTTGTCACCCAAGATTACCATCTTCTAGTTTGGTAGCATTCATGAATTACATAGGTGCCGACAAGTGAAGGTTTAAGGAAGGGGGCTCAAGGAAATGTCCTTGAGTTCACTATGTTTAAGGTCAAACACACCTAACAAACATTGGACTGATTATTCAGGTTGGGGTATTGTTGAATCAATGAATGATTTGTTGCTGCAATCCACTTGCAATATTGTCAATGTTGTTAATTTCTTATTTGTGAGTGCAGATGAAATGAAAACCATAGATAATGCATCTTGGATTTTTCTTCACATTTATGTTGTTCAAGCTTGAAAGTAAATCCCTCTTATTGTGTGGAAAAGATTGAAGTGCAAAGAACATCTAATAATGTGTTTCAACTCATGCTTAAAGCTTTGGAGACTTTTGCTAATGTGAATGTTGAAATATTAGGAGGTAAACTCATTTGCATTGGAACAGATGGTAACAGTGTTTTCCATAGTTCAAAAAATGGTGTGACTAATTAGATGAAGGAAACAATGGTTCCATTTTTTATGGGAATGCATTGTTTTGCTCATCAAACAAACTTTGCTATGTTGGTGCTTCCAAAACTCAATATGGTAGCTTGATTGGAAACTTTGCTTCTGGCTATGTATGTGTTTTTCCCACTCACCAAAAAAGTACCTTGAGTTTTACAAACTATGTGAAGTGTTCATGGAAAAAAAAACAAGTTGTTTCAAAATGTGAAGACCAAATGGATTAATATTTTACCTCTTCTATAACATGTTATGAAACAATACTAACCCTTAATTATAAAGATGTATGCTAATGCTCCAAAAAACAACATTGCCATTAAAAATTTAAGCCTTCTTTGTGACTTGGAATTAATTATGGGGTTACATGCCATTGTCCCACTTTTGGATTTTGTGCATGTCCTAATCAAATTGGCCCAATCCTATGATGTTTTCATATGTAACTTCATTGATGCAATGGTGTGCCATTTTGAGTTTTATTGACTTTACTATGATCCATACATCAAGTTTGATGACCCAATTTTTTACGAGCTGAATGTTCTTGAGTCACTCATGATTAGCAAAAATTGCTAATGAATTAGTGCATAGATTTAAATGGCAAGGAACCTGACCATCTTGTTATTGAATTAGCTAGTTTTAAATTTGTTATCAACCAACATTGTTTTATAATAGGTAATTTGAAACTTGTGTTGAGGCCAAACTTCCCTTTTGACGCACTCCCAAGCTCTTTAATGGACTCAAATGTGAGTCCAAACTGAAAACAGTGGAAGAACAAAGAGTCAGGGCACGCTCCCTGGCTCGTAACACTTTGAAGGGGTAGAGGGGTGTGTTGGAGCTCCGGGATGGGATTAGGATGAGTGACAAGCATCAACTACTCACACAAACTTGCACAAAACCAACACATGGTGGTTAGTGCATAGTTGGAGCACTTTTAGTGCTAGGACAAGCCACGGGCAACTCGGACTCACAAGACTCACCACAGCTCGAACTTGGGGGAAGCCACCACCTTCCCCCTTATAGTATATTCTATGCCTCTCCACGAGGCTCACATCCAAATGGCTTTTTGTTTCAGGACTCCCAAATGGGAGTCCCGAAATTACCAAATTCGAGACTCTTGCAACTTTGAAACCCCATAACTTTACGTACAGACCTCCGATTGAGATGAAGTCTAAAGCAAAGCTATAGCCTTCATCAAGGGCTTTTCAACGGTATGTGGCATGCCACCTTCACGCAAGGAAATCTGGTCGACTCCTGACTTTTAATGGTCGGGAGTCAAATTACCAATTTGATTCCCGACCTTTCTTTTGGCCATAACTTGTGTTTCAAATGTCCAAATGGGTGATGCGAGCTCATTTTAGACATCTACGTTTCAATAGCTTTCCATTGATATAAAGAACTCTTCAAACCAATGGGTTTTAACCCCTGCAATCTCTCCCTGAAAATTTGAGAGTCCTTCGAGATTCCAACTCCCCAAGTGGGAGTTGCTTTGGGAGTGTGAGGGTTCATTCTTTCACACTTTCTTGCACTCCCGAGAATATAAGATGTGCCTCCTGGGTCTCCCTCTTGTCTCGTCCTCTTGCAAGCCCTTGCCTTGGTCGCGAGCCCAAAGTTAGGGTTGCAACACCTTTGGTGATGGCTCATGTGAAATCAAATTGTGAAAAATATACCAAGGTTTTAATGTATGAGCTACAAGGCAAATTCCCAAACCATGAGTTGAAAAACATTGGGTGTGATTTACCCAAACTTTTGGGCTCAAAACTTTGATAATGTTGGTGATGTTTTTCACCGATCTTGATTTTTATCAAGGTTGCCTGTTGTAGCCCTCACAAGGTTGGAAAAGATGGGGTGTGGATGAAAGTTTTCCTCAATGGTTATCTTTTGGATTCACAATGTTTTTTCTTTAAAGTGGCTACAAACATTGAATCAATTTTGAAAAAGGTTTGTAATGTCAACCCTATGATTCAATTGTGGGCCAAGATTCATCCTTCTATTATCTTCAAGCTAAAACTATTAGAATTTATTAAATTAGCTAAAATAGTTTGTATTCAAGTCTTAAGGCCTATGGAAGATGAACATTGTTTTTCAGTATTATGGTGTTCATAAAAAACAAGTTATGAAACTACTTGACTTGCCATTTGGATTTATGCACTCAATTTTATGCACAAAGGTTTTACACACTTGGGAACTTCCCATTTGAAAAGGCCACAAACTTGTGGGGGAGCACGAAAGCCCAACATTGTGTTGATCCTTCAAAGCATATGTTCTTATACAAGTGGTATAACTTAGGTTTTATTTCCCTATTCCTTATTTGTTGGGGTACCTTGCATTATCCATAGTGCAAAATGCACACTTATAATGAATATACTTTTTCTCCTCTTTTAAAACTCATGAATTTTTTTTGGATATCACGTTTTTTTAAATCCTCGTATTCCTTGAATCATTACATCTTTGTTGGTCGGTAAGGAATGCAACATGTGACATGGAACAAAAAGCATGGCTCGGGGTCTTAGGGTTTTTGTTTGGACTTTGTATATGGTTGTATTTCTATTTTGTTGTTTGTATTGTGGTTGGGGGATACATTGGGTTGTGGGTGCAAAAACACTGCTTTGCACCAAGCAAAGTTTTTTTTGAGACTAAGGTTCAATTCCCTAAACAATGGCTTGTTCAATTATGCAATGTGCATAAAATTTAGATTATTCCAAAATTGTAAAGTTTAAAGGTTAGAATAAAAGTTTAAAATTTGAAGATTCAACACTATCATTTATCACTGCATTGTGAAACATGCACTCAAATGCAATGTGCAGCCCTTTTAGTCCATTAACTACCAAAATTAAAACTTTTCAACTGTATTGAGTACCACATTAGTTATAAAAAAATAATATGTAATCGCCAATTTTTGAATTTTGAAAAAAATATAATAGCCAAGTATTCAACCACAAAAAAATAGTAGCCAATTCTTTTCTTAGAAAAATGGCTCAAATAGCTATATTACACATTCTTTCTTCATGATTTTAACCACTTTAGTGACTTTGAAAATTTTGAAAAAATAAGTGTTTGTCTAAGGTACTTAAATATTCAATTATTTACTTCCAATTATATTCACACCCTTCATGTAATTTTGGATAAATTTTATTTAATTTTGATTAGATTTTCAATTCATCAATTCAATTTTGTTTAAGTTATGTCCATATTGGTGTGATATTGGTCCAAATATCATAGTACCTAAAGGATTTTGGCACAAATTGAATTATTTTAAATTTTTCTAGATTTTAAAAATTGATTTGATACTTGTGTTGAAATTTTTATCGAATTAAATATTTAACAATTTTCAACTATCAAGTTTGAATTGACATTAAATTTAGGATTGAATTGTGCAAACCTTCAAGATCAAGAATAAGACTAAGATAGTTTAGACACATTGAACAATTTCACAAACTTAAAAAGGATGTTATTATTATTATTTATAACAATTACTTGCTGAAATTTTCAAAATTTTAAAACCAAGTGTCAAAGTTAGGATTTAAAATTTAACTAATTATTCGATAATTTCTTGCTGAATCTAATAAGGGAGTACAATATTTGATAAAAACATGTAAGTATAATAGTTTTATTATGATACCTATATAATACAATAATTTAAATTAATTATGAAATTTCAAACTAAATTTGATTCAATTTCATATACATTTGATAGAAATTTGTAGGTCACCTATTTGAAATTGGTCAAGATTGGATAGTTAGAACCCCAATTGAAATCAAATTGGTTTAATCAAAATCCATTTTTAAAAAGTAAAAAAAAAGAATCCAAATCTAACCTTGGTTGACCTTGGATTAACAATTGACATCAATTTAATTTGACTAAAATCCATCTAAATCTATAATTAGATGTACATTTGGACCAAAATTGAGCTAGATGAACGTCTAAAAAGGACATGGCCTCCAAAATAAAATAAACGACATAAAATTTTTAATCAATTAATGTAGATGAAATTGAATCAATTTTCATTTAAGATTCCAAAATCAATATTTCATTTTGAACAACTATTGTATTCACATATTTCATGTAATTTCATCCATAGCCTTCTCAACATATATATTTTAAAAGAACAACATACACAAAGGAATCTCAAGGTTTTCAAAACCTTGTGTGATAAATAGTGATAGTAAGTTGAGAAACATGTGGTTTACGATTAACCTACAATTGATTTAATCAAAATATTAAATGTTTGAATAACATAAAATTTAAAATAAAAAATTAGACTTTGAACATGTTTCAACTAAAAATGAGTGAAAATTTTAAGTGAAAAAAAATAATTATTGTGATCAACTTTTATGGTTTAAAAAGTCTTGCCCATTTTAATGCACTCCCAATTTGCAAACATTGATATATTGCCTAGAAACTAGATCAATTTTTTTTTAAAATTTTGTTTTGCTACCTTCTTTGCTTTCCTTTTTCCTTCTTGTAATTTTTTGGGGAAACAAATCATTTATTTTCCCATGCATTTCATTCAATTCATGACACACATTCAAAGAAAGTTGTAACCTTTACAACATATTCATGGGATGTAAAAATCACACATCATTTAATAAATTCATAATATTTTCAAAATTGCTTAAATAATTTTGATTAATGGAATAAAAATGTAGCTTCGACACAAATTTGGAATATAAATAATGAAATTTGAAAATTTCATGTTTAAAATAAAACATTCTTGAATATTCCAAAAGACTATGTATTTTATTTCACAAATTTTGTTCTTTGAGAAAAATAAAATTGAAAATTACGATTCTTTAAAAATAATATAATTAGCATCAAAGATGTCAATGTACTACAATAATAAATAAATGTAAATATAAAAATGACATCCATGTACAATAAATTATGTAATAAACTAAATGGATTGTTCTTTTTTAGTAAGTCATATTTGCATAAGGTACAACAATCACCAAATGAGCGTAAAAAGACATACAAACCATTTTATTTGATGAAATCATTCTCGTTTTATGGCAAAATTTTCATTTGTAATCCTATTTTGCAATGCAATAATAGTTATATAGGTTTCCATAAATTGTAAGGATAATCTAGATTCATATAATTTAAATTCATCACTAATTTTTATATTGAAATTTTGTTAGGATTTATCATCAAACGATGACATTTGTATTGAGGACAATGTTAGTCATTTGCCCATATAAATAATGATGTTTGAAATTGATTGTTTAATTTAAAAAATTCCAATGAAAATATCTCAAATTTAATTGATCATGAATACATAGATGGATAATTTTTATTCAATAAAAAATCCATGCAAAGCTCTTTTTATATATTTATGAATGAAAAATTTGGATTGCCAAACATGCCATATTTCAATTGATTATAAGTAATAATTCATTTTGTCATAAGAGATGCACAAATTCATTTTAGTTTATTTATTCATATTATGTATGCAATATTGTAATAATGATCAAATGACATTTTGCATGTATAATGTTTTGTAAACATTCACAAATCCTTATTCACTTTTGCTAAAGATTGATTTTATGAAACAATAAAATGTCAAATGTGGGTTTCAAAAATAATATCATCCACAAATGCATCATTTCAGCCATTATTTGATCTATTTTATTATTTATTATTTTATTTTAAAATTATTTTAGTTTTTGTTTCATCGTTTTGAATTAATTTGATAAATATGTAGGTTTGAATGTTTAGGTTTTTGTTTTTTTTATAAAAATGAATAATTTTGTCACTTTAAAAATGTTTGTAAAACTATAAATGGGTTGATACCATATGGCTTGTGTTATATAATAATGACATGATGCACAAAACTTTGATCAAATGATCAAAACACATACCAAAACATTGTTTTAACCAAAAAAAAGACACAAGAAAAACATTGAAAAAAATAGTACATTTTTTGTTTTTGGTCCAATAATTTTTCAACTGTTTCTTTTCATATAGTACACACATAATGGGGTGAACAACATTTGTTGTGTAACAACTTAAATGAATGCAAACACAATGAAAGAAAAAATAAATGTGCAAGCTTAAACATAAAAAATTCATGACAATAAATGTTCAATAAAAAATCAGAATCTACATGATAAAAACACAATGCTAAACAATTTTAACAATTTTAATTCTATGGTTAACCTTCATTCTTGTTTTGTGTTCGAAACACATTTTCTTTAAATCAGGGCATAATGACATTAACATGTATCGCAACAAATGTAACCAGTGTTTTGTTTTTCACATTTAGAAATAGTAATTTATTTGGTCTTGAAAATATAAGATTTTTTAATATTTTAAGGTTCATAATATATCATTGGAACATGTGAATTAATTTTTTAAAAAATTGATGAACAAAAAGCTCTCAAAAACACTCATTAAACATTGTAACACAAGTTTTTTAGCACTAAAAAAACTTATAAATAAATGTCAAAACTTTTGAAAATTACATACATGTTGAAATCTTTTACATAACCTTGACACAATAACATAAAGAAGATTTTAAAGATTTTTGAAGACTTTTTAAAAAATATTTCTCCAAAAGCGTCCCCTAAGCAGGTGAATGCAGCTCATGTTATCTCATTTGCACCCATCATTGTGAAACTCATAACACATTTTCATATTTGCTCCTTCTTGCCCTTTGTGCATGCAATTCCCACATAATATTTACATAATTGTAAGAATTAACACAAAATTTATTCAATTTATGATTTATGAAACTAAAAAGAAAGCAAAAAGGAGATTGAGTATTATGCATAGTATCAACATGATTCCTTCATAGTTGTTTCCACATGCTAAATGTAAAAGACATTTTTCCATCCTCATATTTTGCATTGACATTTGTTTGTTTGTTAACAATCTTTTAAGCAATGTTAACATATCCACATGAACCCTAATTAGACAACATAGTCATATATGTCCATGACATGACATGTTAAAATAACTTTGATATAAATGACTTTTTGGGCATCGGGTAATAATGATATGATGCAATATGTAACATATAATTAATTATCCTTATTTTCACAAAGACTAAAAGCATTGGAAAAACAAATATTCTTGTTGAGCCATAATTTTTTTCAAATGTTCTTGAAGTGAGAAACATTAATTCATTCATATGTGAAATTGAGGTGTGAACAACCTTGCAATGCAATTTGAATTGAAATTTAATTGAGTTTAAATTTAATTCAACTAATCCAACCGAATTCAATTCAACAATGAGATTAAAATTCAATTGAAATGAATTCAAATTCAATTCAAAACAATGGAATGCAAATTGATGGAGAAAGTATTCAAAGTTTTATTGGCTATATGGTGTTAGGAAAAAAAAACTTTAAAAGGACACAAATTCAAAAAGATGCCTTTCCATGGCTTTTCACTTGGGAATGGGCTAAATAAGTTTCAATTTGAAATTATCCAATCTATGATGACTTATGAAATCTATAATTCTCTTACTTAAACTAGCTATGATGAATCATTGTCACTAGAATTTTGAACATAATTACTCATATTACTTTATTTTGTTTTATACATTATAATGTGTATTTCTTGACTTAAGAATGTAATAGATTTTTGAAAAGTGAAATATCAAATCATTGAGCCTTGCCTAGACCTCTACTTGTAGAGCTTGTAAAAGAACTGGGGATTTTTTCCTAAGTGTATTTTGATGTTGGTTATATGATGCAATATTGCATGGTACCTAAGGACATCTGGAAGTTCCTGGCCATTCTGGCATAGTACCTTCCAGACTGATGGAAAGTACATCTTTTTATTTTCATCTTTAAATACTAGAACAAACAGAAACTACACAAGAAATAATAAAATGAAATCTTGTTTCTTTATGCAAAGGAAGGGTCTCAAGATAGACCCTTCTCCTGTACTTCAAGTTCAAAGTACTTAATCTTTTAAGCTAACTTTCTACTTACAAAGTATTTTATATACTCAGCTATTTATCTTCATAAGTGGAAGCTACTTTAATGTTGAGGTATCATAGAGGGTTATGTTCTTACAAGGTTTTCCTACTGTGTTCATTGCTGTTTTTTCCCCTAGGAGCACATTTGAGACATCATGGATTCTCCTCTATCTATCCATACAAGTCCCAACAACATATAAAAGTAATGCATAGGTTTCCATGTGCATCTATGTGCTGTGGACACAGATGAATTAAGTTAGCCTCTTTGAATTTGCTTGAAATAGATTTCGGAGCATCATCATGCTGGGCTCCATATGAACTGTGAAACATTGTGTTGCATTGGAAATTGATAGCAAAATCCAGCAATGAGATTTCTCCTTGCCTCAATTATGCCATTTGTTGGGTTGATGACCTGTTACGCTCACCAAGGATAGGCTAGACTTTTAAGTATTTTCATATGCTAATGTATTGTGATCTTAATGACTGGATAATCGAAAGACAAAGCTCTGTTGCAAGTTGCAACTCTTCAAATTTTGCATCCATCTGTTGCATCAAAGCTTTTTGCTGGATTGAGTTTTTTTTTAGTTTAGCTTTTATTGAGACTATTGACAACTGGGGTTTTCATGTCCAACAAGGTGGGTAGATATTTTTGGATGATGTTGGCTTGATTTCAATGTGTTAACATTTCAATGTTGCAATGCAGGGGTTTGTTGCAGGTTCCAAGCACTCATTGTCAAATATTCCTTATCTGAGCATACAGAGCAATCAAATTTCAACTGCAGAAACTTCAATCTTCCATCTCTTTGGAAGTTGGAGGTTATCATAGGCTTCATTGTGGATAGCTCAGTATTGCAAATCATCATGTACACAGTTTGCAAGCTTTTGTATGCAATTTATAGCAGGTCAAGGAAAGGTGCTCTTGAAATTGGTTCAAGTGTATCTGGTAATCTAACATGCTGAATTACTCTTTGTGTTTTGGCTTGTACTCCTTTGTCATCCTCTAGGGCTAACTTCTGATCTTGTGGGGGTTGTCTCCTGTAGGAGAATTATTATTGGCAATCTAGATGAAGTTAGGGCATCAGTATGGATTGAGAGCCCCAGAAATCCGCACAAAATGATTTCTGGCATGTGGGTTAGTTGCATTACCTCCCTAATTAGAATTTGGACATTTAATTTTTTTTGTCAATCTGACAAGCTTAGACTTGAGCTTGAATTTAAAGCAGTTGAATTTAGGGCAGTAAAATCTGCCTTTGCTTTCGATGTTGTGACCTCCTAGAAGATTCATTGCAGAATTTTTGTGTAATTTAGTAAGTAGTCCTGTTTTGAAAATGGTTTGATCAATAAAAAATATTCTAGTGGCAATTTTGTGAGGGAGATGGCTAAGATCGCTCATGAATATTGATAGTTGACAAGAACATAATGTCTTAGTGTTCTCTCTGAACCAATTGATCTTGGTGATGGTAGAACATACACCAAGCTAACTTGATATGGGTCACCAAATAGACCTTTCACCCAAAACATTCATGGGTCCATACTTGGCTTAAACATTAGGGAATATCTATTATGGTAACCAAAACTTGGATGCAAGAAAAATTTATAAATGCATATGGAACTCCCAACTTCCAAGGGGCTACAAACAAAACAACAAGATATATATCTCCCACAGACTAATGCTACAAATCCATAAGTTCCAAAAAAGTTCTTACATAGAATGGAAAGGAAGCCATGAAACATCATGACCTAGGGATAAAAACATGATATCATAAAGCGAAATAGTCCTAAAAACAACTTAAAAACCACTTTTTTTGATTTCCAGTTTTGACTTCATTGTATCTAACCATGTAGGAATAGGGTTCAACAACACTAGAGCTGCCAAAACCTTACACTGATTCCATTAACATTCAGTGGTAGACTCAAGTTTTGGAGGGAGTCTCATCCAAATCCTGGCACGTATGAGCGTAATGAAAAGCTTGATGCAGCATCAAAGGATAAATTGTCAGAAGCATCAAATGCCACCTCGAATGACTTTGAGGTCTTGAGAAGCTCGGTGATCTCTATTCCTCTTGGGTCATTGATCACTTTCACCCAATATTTCCGATGTTCACCTTCTGGGTACATTTCCAAGACATAGCTTTTTCTTGATTCCAACTGCTCTAAGTCTGTAGTAGCAGTGTCATGTTCACCTTCCTTTGCATCAATGACCTCCTGAAGAACAACACTTTGATTTGTTGTATTCTTGATCGTTTTTCTCACCATTGTTGATGTTCTAGGTACAGGGTCCAAAAACAATCTCTGATACCCGTCCATCCTCACATATACTATCTTGTTATCAGTGCAGTAGTCTGAATTCATCTCCAAATCGTTTGGTGCGATCCTAAATCTTCGATAAGTTGCATTGGGTTCAATTACAACCCTTCCAAATTGTTTTGGTGGAATCTCAAACCACATGTTTATTACATCTCCATTACCTTCTCTCACCCGAAGCTTACCACCTGTGCGGTTGACAATCTTTGTTGCAACCATCTTGTATTTGAAAAGTTGGCAACTTTCTATTTGACCTTCATCATAAGAAAAACATACAAATAATTAAACATAATATTTCAAACAACAATTGACATTTGAAGTTCAGTTCCATAAACGTTGTTTAAATGTTCTCATAAGTTATATTGAATCTACCCATTTGTTGCCCAACTGTCTGTTGGACATGGCCTCCTGGATTGAACAAATAGTACTCAAATTAAAGTTCACTGCCATCACTAACACATGAAAGCTTCTGCTTGAACTCATAGTTTTCAAGTGAAATTGTTGATGATTGGATGCTCCATGTCCCAAGAGGAAGGGACAAATCTACCGTTTTGCAGATTTAGAAAAATAAGCCCTCATTGTGTACTAGATGTTCAGGTATGGGGGTTTGGGTTGAGTTGCTACAAAAAATTGATAATCTGCGTTTTCCTAGCTTCCTCTTCCCCCTTCTATGAAGTATATGAGCTGCACACCCATTAAACATCAATAGCTTGAACACAAAGGCTCAAGCTGTTGAAGACCCAACTAGTTGAACGTAGGTTGCCAAGGTTTTTATGAAACTATTCAAAACTTGGAGATTGGATGATCAAGGGTTTGATATATGATATATTGTGAGTTCAAGTATCATAGATCACAAATAACTAAAGGCATAACTTATTCTTTAGATGCCAAACCTCCTCAAGGTAGTTTGAAAGTAACTTGGTCCCTCTAGTAGGATGCAATTTAATGGAGTGAAGTGCTACCAATTGTTCTAGTATAGATTTTCAGACCTTAAAGTTGGCTTCCAAGACCCAAACTAAAACTCCTTGGGTTGCAAATAGTAGACCTAAGGATATATAGTGACAACAACATTTAAGTGACTAAAGTCCTAAGCCAATCAAACCAAATGCACACCATCTATTGTTACAATACTGTACACCATACATAGTCTGATTCAGCCATGAAACTTGAATGAGAAAACTAGGGTAGTATATTACCAGATTGGTGCTGATGTAGATCATTAAGGACAGTGACTTGGGTTGCATAAGATTTGGCGAATAGTAGCTAGACAAAGTCCACCAAATAGAATCAAAGTTGCAACAAGCCCGCCTTCATATGAAATCAATAACGAGTATACTGCTGCATACTTTGATTCCTTGGGCTTCTGTACATCTTCCTTCAAGTAAGTCTGTTTGAAATCAAAGTCTGTTCCCAATCGTTTGAGTTCCTCCACCCGGTTATGGTATTTCTGAAAACATCAATACATGAATAAATATGTACCTTTGTGAAACGTACATCACTACATGAGAAGATATGTAATTGACACATTTCACATCTCCATTAATTCAAGTTAGTGTTAAATGCAATTCTTTCTAAGTCAAATCATTTCCCATGTTGAACACATTGAATTAAACCTTATCTTTTGTTCACATTCAAACGATGTTGTAAAGAGATTATCATTCCACCTTTCATTGAATACATGTTATCATTGTATTCATCGTTAAGCACTTGGATAAGAATTTTAGTGTGAAACACAGGCACGTCTATCTGGTGTAATTTACCTCCCCAATAGGAAGGGTATATTACATTTCGAGGAGGGTTCTTACGCTTTGTAAAACTCCCACTATTTACAAGGCGAGTTCTTAAAGTCGGCCACCGATTCTACATCTATCCTTGAGCACGTGGTGCATCATGACCCTAGCAGATTGCATCAGACATCTGAAACAGAGAGGCGATTGAACTTCAAGCCCATTGCAACAAACATCACGGAGTTCAATACTGCAAAAAGTAAAACAAAGATATCATGCTTTGCAGCCAGAGACATACCCTTCTTGTAGGATCTTGTGACCGGATGAGCTTATTAAACTCTAGAATGTTCCAGCTCTTTTGCCCGATTCCAACCACAGCGACAAACGTGGCCAACGCAGAGAGCGCTAATGGGAAACCTAGATTGTTGCAGTGCAACAAGTTGGATTGTGCCACGGCCGTGAGAAGCAAGCCTTGGAAAGCACTGTAAAACCCGACCACTTGATAAATCTCGTTCACAATGTTACGAACCTCCTTCTGCTTTTTATCAACTCGCTTGCCGAACAGCTCTTCTTCCCTCTGCCATTCTTCCAATGCTTCTTTGAGCAAATTGGGTTTGTTGACAACCGAACCCTTAATCTGTAGCAAATTCCGAATCCGACGCTCAGGGTCTTCGATTGTCAACGGAAGAGAGCAACTTGTTGGGTCGGATGGCACCATTACCGCGTGGTAGGTACACACGACACAAGAAATTCCAAATCCCAGTGCAAGATGACCAAGTCCTCGAAATGGAGCCTTGCCGCTACTTGCTTGCCCATGCAGGTCGAAAAAGTCTACCGGCCAACAATGGTGGAAGTGCCAGCCTTTTATCAAACAAACTGGCGAAATTTCGCCGGAGAAACCAGATTAAAAATGAAATAACCGACAGTGAAATGAATTTTGAGTATTTCCATCGCCAGAATCAGGGTTTTTAACCCTGTCTGTACACAGGCAAGGATTATAGTTAGTAGTATTATTAGTGTATTAATATACGGAGAGTGTTGAATGTGTGAAGAAAAAATGTTATGGCCAATGACATTGCTGGATTAGTTGGTCTGATTTTTTTTCTTGAGTGAACTAATAATAAAATATGTAATAGGGTTTTGGTGGTTTCTGACAATTTCAAGGGACCGATGGAAATGGTAGAAAGGGACCATTATTTTCAATGTTCAGCAGAATAGGGTTATGTGTAATGTTTATTTGTTTGTTTTTTTTGTTTTTCCCCAAATTTGTGAAGTAGGTGGGTTGATGACAAGAAGACTTAGCCAAATTTGACTAGACGTCAGAACAGGAAGTAGAAAGCTTTAAGATTTCACCTATAATTTGGCAACTTGTTGGAAGCTATTCTCTAAATATGGCGACCTTAGATTTTATTTTCCTCATAATGTGACAACTTGAGCCCATTTTTTCCATACAAAAAACCCTTTGTACCTTCAGGACCTTCTGTTTTTTCCATGCCACGTTGCCAAAATTCGTCCCCAAACAAAACTCTGGTTAAAAAACTCTGGTTATGTGTAGGCCTGAAGATTTTCTTTTCCAGGCCAATGGGATTGCTAGTGATTTGTCACCAGTTTGAAAGAAAAAAAATTGCACCAATGTCAAATTTTGCCACAAAAGAAAAGCTGGGCCCACAAACTCCCCCTAAATTTTTTTTAAAAAATAAAAATACCGTGGCCACCAGATTTATGTATTTGATTTTTCAATAAGTAGCAAAAAATATAAAAGGATGATTAAAGATTTTCTCATAGCCAGATTTGGCTATATCTGTGCATGATGGATGGTCACTTTCACTGCATCTTCCTAATACCTATGGATCATCATCACCAAGTTGGTGCATTGCAGAATTCATTAAAAACACAATGGGTGGGTGGAACTGACATTAGGAAAAGTCTTCTGGAACCGACAGTAGTAGAAATTACTTCGAAAGTCTTGCCCAATGGTAGAACCGACGGCAGGACAAATTACTTCTAACCACTCCTCTAGTATGATGCCATTTTTTTATTAGCCACAAATTACCCGACTACCATTTGATGCTTCAAAATAGGGGTGTGAATTTAAGACTTAGAGGGTAAAGAGTAAAGACCGACTCCAATGATTTTAGTGTAGATGGAGGGCACCTAGAAGAGTTCGGGCATTTCAAATGAAACACCAGTATGAGCAAGCATTATATTGGCATATGAAACATCACTATAGTGTAACACTGAATGCTGTCGTGTATGTTCTTTTAGTTGAACCGTCTGTTTTATTTGAGGCTCCCTCTCCTCTGATACTCATGGACTTGCCCAATACAACATTTGGTTTAATTTCCATATTATTAAGTGGCACCTTGTGAATGGCCAAAAGTTACTTGAATGCTCTGATCTAATTAAGACTGCCGTTTTCAAAAAGAAATTGGTAATTTCTGGAAGAAGGCATGTGAGTAAGAATTTTTGGATGGGAATGTGTAAAGTGGAAGTGAAGGAACCAGTGGGCATTTTTTTGTTTCAGTCTAAGTAGTCTGCATGTTTTGGGAAGGACAACGGCAAGAAGTCAAGGAGAAATATGATTTTTCAACACAAGTGAGATTGTGAACTCTCTGGGAGCAATGCACAAATTTTTTATTTTGAAATTTTGTCCTGCATATGTGATCTTCACTAGATTGGCCTGCTGATATTTGAGGGATTTTGTTTGAAATTTTTTCACTGTGTTCTCGATTTTTTCATTTTT
>Ga0209611_10003539_pt1 | contig 26995 bp, 21 predicted proteins | sample S1TSphgellanicum_3_FD_187693 | JGI IMG/M metagenome (GOLD analysis project Ga0209611, IMG submission 187693) | Host-associated microbial communities from peat moss isolated from Minnesota, USA - S1T2_Fc - Sphagnum magellanicum MG (SPAdes) (version 2) | ecosystem: Host-associated > Plants > Peat...
CGGAATTCAATAAAAAAGCAGTTACAGAACGTCTGCCAAACCGAAAGTCCACACCTTTTTCTATCTAAACACTTCACTCCACACATGTGAATACACCTTGTCCTTACAAAATGTGGAGAAAAAAGATGGGACAAAATTGGGTCTCTAAAGTTTTGGCAATTTTTTCTCACAGTAGCAATATAACAAAAGTTTTGTAGCCTAAAAAAAGGCCGTACCTGCATCTTAATGTTGTGATCTTGGAGTAATGGAATTAAGTTCTCTTCAACCTGCATGTCAAAAGAAATCATATCTCATGGCAGGTCAGACCCCAAAGTTGAAGAACAGAACACTCGGTGCCATTGTAATCCAACAAAGGTTGCAGTTTGCAAACTGAGTAGTGAGGTCGGCAAACAAAAAAAATTCACTCAAAGTGGGACATGCCCGATCCTCACATTCATCCTATACTTATTGAGAACTACCTCCAAAAGACACCAACCTGACTGAACATGAAGAATAAAAGGTAGTAGCAATAGAGTTTGCTTGATCAATTTGTGAGTGCTCACTCACCAGGGAAGGAAATTGTAGATAAATACGGACAGCAAATGCCTCAATATACTGCTGAATTGATGGCATATTATTCCGCTGCAAAAATGTTTTATCATTTCAAAACCAGGTGGCTGCCAGAACTCAAGCTGATTATCATACAGATCTCCTACTCTTCAGAAAATATGATAATTGTTAAGCTCAAATTTAGCTCTTAAGCTAATTTTGGGTGTCTGTAAACTGAAGAATCTAAATCAAAGCTATGGCTTTCACTATACATAGATGGTTGAAAATTACTCACATAGAGGCAAATGTCCAACATCACCATAACTTTTGACACCATGTCATCTGTGATAAATGGGGACAGTATGCAAAGCATTTGCCAAACCCGCACTTTTCGTCAATGAATCTGCAAATGCAGAGTGCTATTCCTACATCAAATATGACAGTAACTTCATCTATCACAACATACCCATGGTGAGAAAACTCTCACTCAGCCAGTCATTACTAACTCTAAAATACAGCATGCAAATAGCTTTTTGTGTCCATAGAAAATCACATGTTATCCAACAGGCAAACGGTTTTTGCAGACTCACCAGACTTTACTTTTTGTACAGCCCCTTTGATAGATTTAAATCATCAACCTACCACAACTCTTGTGAATTTTTCATCTATTTATTTTACACAAAGTCATTTCACATTGATGAAGATGATTCCTAACATTGTAGACAAAGGAAGAAAAAAACTCAACAAAACTTACAGCAGCGTTGAGAAGCTCAAGAAGGAGCTTCTGACCACAAGTAGCAGCAGACTTGGCAATGGCCAATCCTTTACTATCCTGAGAAACTCGAGCTCTCTGAATGAGTAACACAAATTGATGCAACATAACTGCAACTGTCACTTGCACGTATATCTCAGAATTTGTGAATGCCTGTCAACAGAACCAACATCTGCACCAATTTTAGAAAAAATTAAGTGGCAAACGCACTGGTTACCAATGCTTTGATGAAAGTGCTTTTGAGTACTCTATACTCATTAGATTCAATCCAATATTTTCCACATGTTAGAATAATAGGTTTGGGTTCAGGGTTTTGGGTTTTGGGTTTTGAGTTTATTGTTTAGACTTGCAATATTAGTATAATTTTTGACACTAAAACATGAAAAACCAAGCACCAGTTACACGCTACAGTATGTGTTATTGTGAGTAAGTGCACCTTAAACGCCTGTCCCTCAGAAGCAAAAGCATATCACATGTGTGTTGGTTTTGATTCAATACACCACAACAATTACATATGCAAAAGTACAATAAAAAATGTACTACAGTGGACAATGTGGACAAACCTCAGCTAGCACAATATCTGATCTCTGGATTAGCATTGAATATTCTTGAGCTGCAACTCGACTTTCAATGAGCTCACCATCCAACTCTTCATCCACAGCCTCTGCTAGGGCAAGAAAAAACCACTTTGCTCAAAGATAATTTTCAGCTCAGGTTGCCTCAGGTCATACCAACCTGGTCAGGTCCTTGCTACCAGTATTGATACCATTGTTGACACCCAAGTGCAGGCCTACATACCAGACCAGACCAGACCAACACTGGTTTGTATCCCAGTCAAGAACACAAATCCTCTCTAACAAAGCATATTCCCTTCAATGTTTTTTTTACTAGCAAAATTTCACTATTTTCTGAGAAAGAAATTGGGAAAATTTTGTTTTTCTAGAGTAAATTCAACCAATTTTGCTAACTTTTTGAAAAATTTCACCAAATTTTCGATATCAAAAAAATGAAAAGAAAAACTATGACTCACTTACCTCCACCATGTAATGAGAGTAACTTCAGTTGCTCGATGTAGAAGATAGCTGTGGTAGGATATTGGAGCCACAGGCCTGTGATGTGAAGAGCAGTCAAGTGCATTGTTTGGGGACTTCAACTCCTTGCTCAATGAACTTGCACAAAAGCTGCAAAAGTTCCCAACACTTCACAATGTCAAAATCAGGTTTGCTAAAAGGTTCCCAAAACCCTAAACCCTGAAAGACTTCAAACCACCAACCATACAAGCTCAACAAGGAATCTGCAAATCAAGGGAACTTCATTGGCTGAGGTCCTCAGGTGTCGATGAATTACTCCCAACTCCACCAGTTCTCATCTTCATTAAATCCCTTGTAATTATTGCAATCATCATTTGCTGGTACCCCAGCAAAGTGTGCAATTTCATCTTTGTTAAGAAGAGCACCTGATCAAAAGAAATGTTAAGAAGCTGAACGAAAATAAAATAAAATACACAGATCTCTCTCCGGGTGGGTGTTCAATTGCATCACGAACAAAAACCGGAAAGAAATAAATGGGCTTATTAGTGTGTATACAATCACTTGCATGCAAGTTTTAAGTTCTTGATTGTTTTGTTTGTCCAGCCATTGCACCACTATTGTATGGCTGAGTTGTTGCAGTCTTGCTGCAAATGATGTTCACTGTCCTAACATGAGCTACAACTTCTATATAACATCAAATTTGCCTCTCCTCTCTCACTTTCTCTTGAGCTCAAGTTGGAAGAGCACCATCATTTTTTATCTGCCTATTGAGTGCAAACAAAGTGGTACAACTTCAAACATGAGCAGTGCCCCTTATGCAGCCCAAGAGAGTTGAATCCTGTGGAGTAGAAAAGCACAAACTTTATCAAGGAAATCATTAGTATGAGAACATCATGGGTCATCTAGAGCACTTGCCTACTTGGCAATAGCTAAGGATCGAAGTCTTTGCTCTAAAATTTTGATAATCATTGAATGTACACTTGCAGCAATCTCTACTTTGTTGATAGCCAAATCCAATATTTGCAAATCCAGAAAGTAATTGTTAAGTGATTGTTTTAAGAATCAAATGAGGAAATCCAAACTCAACAAGGGGTTTTCTCTTTGAAGTTGAAGCTTTTACTAGCTAAACAACATAGCATAGCTTTGAAATAACTAGTATATGAGACACTTCACAATTCACCTACAAAAATTTACTTCATTGCACATCCTATGACCACTTCATCTCAATCTAACAAATCATCACACCTAACTTCCAATTCAGAAAAGATGGTGTGGACAGAGTATCATGTGATAGTCAATTGTATGACAGGTGTGCACCCAAAACCATAGTACATCAAAACCTATATAGAAGAAGGTTTTGTTTAGTGAATAACATAACCATCTTTTTATGTGTAGAAACCATGAAAATGTTTACCAAAGAAAGTGAGTTTGGATGTTGATGTAAATAGTTCAAACATGGAACTTCAATTAGCATAGGAAACATAACGACACCTACTCAGGAGCACCTTTACTTGCACGATGCCATTTTCCATCAAAACCATCAATGTAAGTTAGAGTTGTCTTCTTTTCTATTGGTTTGAATGGTAGGAAATGAATTTTTGTTATGTTTGCATGTGCTTACAAATCATCAAACATATATGAACTTTAATGATACATTTCATTGCAGAGACAACTAAAGGTCACCCAATTCCCTCTTTCTAGCTACTATTGTATTGAGAAAGGTCAACCTTTTACTTCTTTGGGATCAGCCATGATTCCAACAATGGTTACATCAATAGCATTCTGATTTTCAAGCCTAGATGTTATAATTGCTAGCAAGCACACCAAATCCTTGTCCACACCTCTAGCAAATATCTGCAATAAATTGCCACAATTGAGCTCATAAAACATAAACAAACATTGGAAACATTCTAGAGGATTCACAAAATATTTACTTTTAAAGATGTGGGTGAAGAAAAAAACTTGCTTCAGTACTTGTGTTTAACTTGAAACGTGAACTTACAAGAAAATACCTTTGCACTTCAAACGCATGGAGCAATATTCCACTCTTAGCTTTTGCATACCTCAATAAGGTTATTGTCAATTGTCAACTTGTTCAATGTAAGTGTTCATGTCTTGTCACTACAAAGCACATCCATTCCAACCATCTCCTCAATGGTAATCATGCACTTTATAATAACACTTTGCATTCAATCAAAGAGTTTCATGATCACTTGAACAACACCAACTCTAGAATCAACAAGGCCTAGATGCCTTTTTCCATACACATGCATCAACTTAATGGAATGACAAAGGTAAGTAGGTAATCATGTGACAAAGCCCAGAAGAATACAATGAAGAACGTGTTGGGAAAATTGATGGGAACCAATGGCCATGTGACAAACAAAACTATGGGCATGGCAATAAGGATGCCACCAACGAGCAACACTAATAAGTTTTTGATCCCTTCATGGTATGGGTGATGTTGGATGGGGTACATGACAAAAAATTCAACAATGATGCCTATGGTAATTGAAATGATGCAAAACTTACCAATTGTTGTAAGAACCTACAAAAACCCATAAAATCTTGATCATCATGATTCACATGTCCAAGATAGAAGAAATAGAAGCCATATAGAAATGGGGGAGCATGTCAATGCAAATAAAAATAATGATAAGAACACACACACACAATGAGAAAACCTTTTGGAAATGGCCCACGTTGTTTGTGGAGTCCACCAAGTGAGTAACCTTTTTTATGCACCCCCAAACTCCTTGATAAATTCGACTATGATTCAAAATGTGAAAACAACGGAAGGATAAACTGTTGGGGCATGCTCCTTGGCTTGTAGCACTTTGGGGGTAGAGGGGTGTGTTAGAGCTTTGGGATGGGGACTAAGAAAAATGACAAGCAATTCAATTACTCACATGGATTTGCATAAACCAAACAATAAGTTGGTTAATGCATAATTGAAGCACTTTTGATGCATGGACGAACCACAAACAAACACGGACTCACAAGATCCACCATGCCCTGAACTTGGGGGAAGCCACCACCTTCCCCCTTATAGTATACTCTGTGCCTGGCCATAGGACCAACAACCAAATGTCATTTTGTCTCGGGACTCCTGAGTCTCAAAATTCCCAAAATTAGAACTCTCGCGACTTTGGAGGCGCATAACTTTGTGTGCAAACCTCTAATTAAGGTGAGGTTTAAAGCAAAATTGTAGCCCTCATTGAAAACTTTCTAATGGTATGTGGCACTCCAACTGAACGCAAGGAAGTTAGGGAGATTCTCGACTTTTAATGGTCAAAAGTCAAATTGACAATTTGACTCCCGACCCTTCTTTTGGCCATAACTTGTGTTTTAATTACCCAAATGAGTCATGAAAGCCCATTTTAGACATTTACGTTCCAAGAGCTTTCCAATGATATAAGGAACTTCTCAATCCAATGAGTTTTGACCCTTGCAACCTCCTTCGAAGATTCGAAAGTCCATTGGGACTCCAACTCCCAAAGTGGGAGCTCATTTGGGAGTGTGAAGGTCCATTTTCTCACATTCTTTTGCACTCTCAGGAACATGAAATGTGACTCCTGGGCTCACTCTTGGGCTGCACCTTCGCAAGCCCTTGCGTTGATCACGAACCCAAGGCTAGGGTTGTAACATTTTCCAAGAAAGGTGTACACACTAATGGTAATGATAACAACTTCAATTTCGCCTTGCTTACATGTAAATCCAAAAAAGACCTCATTTCCTGGCTTTTTTGTAAGTGGCATTGATTCTCTAGTCAATGCAAATTGGTTGACAAAAGACCATGGGCAAGCCATATTATGTGAGAAAATTTACAATTTTTGTTTTTCTTCTAGATCATTTATATAGGAGTTTGCAAGAACTGCCAGAATCATAACAGAAATACATAACATGTTGTTCAATCTATTTCAGATTTCAATGACTATTTAACATGCAATTACCAATTTCATCATCTTAATATATTAGATTTAATTCAAGAACTCAATTGTACACACAAGTAGAATTCTTCCATCTTGAAAAGTTTTAACTTATTAAAAAAAGTTGTGTAACACATAGTTGATTTTCAAAGGATCTTCATCAAGAAGGTAAGCATTAACAGGGATGATGTCACCCAATTTTATATTGATTACATCTCCTAGCCTTAAAATCACAATATCCTGCTCAGACCATTTCCCATCACGAAGTACCTGACAACAAATAATGAGTAAGTTTCATTACCATGGTGTGGGAGGAGATAGTTAGATTTTGATGACACATTGTCACTTTTAAAGCATGAAAACCTTCATCAAGTTGAAACAATTCATCACATAAGCCAAAGAATTTGTCCACATAGCTTGGGCCCTAGGGAGGTTTTTGAACATGCTGCTGGAGAAGGGACAACATCATTGGAAGATCAAATTAATATGTGTTGATAGACCTCGATATTAGGTGCAAGATGAGCCATGAAGGCTATTGTGACATTGCCAACATTGTTTTCTTCAAAAAAAAATTATAGTAGAGTTCACAAGCAACAAGACTAGAATACCTAGAAAATCTTCCCAATCTGGTGGCATACCCTATAGGTATATTTCATACGAAAGCATAATCAAACCCAAAACAAAGAAAACAATTGGGTGAAATAGTAACAACAAGCAAAGCTAGAAGTAACAAAAGGAATTTGGTCACAGGAACTCATTAGAAATAACATCTAGTTGTGTATTGTCCATTCCTGGGTATTTTTCCAACATTACATTCCCCCCATTCCTACCTGCCTTCTTCTTATATTGTATCGCCACCTTTGTGAATTGTACATCTTTTTTGCTCCCTTTCACCTTCCATTTCCATTCATTCAAAAGGTCCTCAACTAAAGATTTCAAACTCAAGCCACTTTATTATGTCATTAGTGAGTCAAGTTAGCATAAGCATTATTCAAGGTATTGTGATGATGAGCCTCCAAGATTGCATTTGATTATTAGTATGGCATTCACAAGATTTGGTTAGCTATGATGTTTGTCATAAAACTATGATGATACCACTGTGCAACAAATCAATGTAAGAATTTTTTTTAAAAAAAAATTACTCAAAAGCTTTGGATGAGGTGAAATGGCCAGAATTGCAAGCATCATGGTAGCAGTTAGAGCAGTTGTGCTCCTCTTTAATAAGGACATCAACATATCCCAACACCTCCTTGTAAAATTTTTGTGAAACATAAAGATGTGAGTCCAATATATTACCTTGCAATGCTCTATTTGCCAATTAAACCTTCATTGTAGAATGGGATAGGATAAATGTGAGATACCGATATGTTACCTTTCATAATAGAACTGGGAATTGGAAAATGCAACAAAGGTGTATTGCCACAAATGTTGGTGCAGATGGGCTGTTAATAGATATTAAAATTTACTATATTTCTGATTTGGATTTTGGCTCACTTTTGATATTACTATAACTTTCTATGGTCACACCTGTTGTGTTGCACCTTGCAAATTATTTTGGAGATGGAATTGCACCATAAACCTTGCTTGGAGGTGTTACATAAAGCAAGGTTATCAAAGTGGATGGTTTCCAACAAATTGTCGGCTAGCTGCTGTGCTTCATCCAAACTCTTGAAGTTGTCACTAGTGATAATAAGGTGTAATGAAAACAAAAATCTCTCCAAATAAAGTATGAGTGTCCACAAGAGCTTGGTTACTATCAAGCAAAAAACCCTAGTGCTTACATTTGGCAACTGGATAGTCCACTAAAAGTGTGTTGCAATGGTAAGTATCATTATAGTAAAGTTTGTCATGCTTTCACACTACTTCTCTAAGAAAAAACTTGACCTAGATATTCTAAAACCTTTCATGTGAACACAATTTGGACACTGTTGAATTTGTAGATGCATTACTTGATTCTTAAGAATGATTATGATACTTACCCCACCATTTTGTATTGTTCTTGTAAAAGGTAGACCCTATTTCATCATCTCTTCTACTAAAGTTGTTGTTGCATCCACTATTTTGATACGTTTTATGGTGTCCTTTAGTTGCAAGGAAAGTTTAATCAAAAAAAAAATTTAGTTTGAGTGCACACTTACATTGACAATCTCAGACTCTTCTCGTCTTTTTCCACCATTGCCACCACCATTGATCTCAGGGGTTTAAGGGTAACTGTGAACATTTTTTATGAATTAAGTTACCATTTGTCTACAATCTATGTACAACTCCTCATGTCACCTATTATTCGAAGTTTTAAGATCTTGTTTGAAATTTGGAATAAGGACAACTAACGCGGCTTCATGAGCGTTTAGTATTTTTGGCTAGCAATCAAGATTACCTTTTCAACAATCTTGTGCCACTTTTTAACATTTAAAAAATGCCCTCAAGTAGGGGAGTTTTTAAAGTAAGCACCCCTTGGCTCTATTTCAAGTAGGTGCTTATTTTTGGAACTCCCCATTCCTTGAGCATTACCTTACACATTTTTCACCACATTGCAGTTTATAGGTTTTGGAATTTAGTTTGCCTTGACTATTTTCTTGTAATAATTTTTTTGCAAAATTATATTGTGTAATAGATATTGAAAAGAATATACAATGTACCACCAAAAATTAGGTAATAAATAAATTTCAATGTTTAGCAAACACCCACTTTGGTGGGTAAGAATTAAAAATTGTTGGTTTTAGTTTCGATTAGTGAAAACCAAATTAAAATTGGAACCTAATTTTTGTTTTATTAAAGAATTTGACCTAAAACCAAATTCTTGGTTCTATTTACATGTGGAAATAAAATCAAGATTCTTGAAAACAAATAATTTCAAAAGAAAAAGAGTCTAGAATCAAAGGTTAATTGTTGATTCAGGTTCAAATTAGTAATAATTAGGGAAAAAATGAGTGTAAATTTTTAGAATCAAATTGGAACTATAATCATAATTTATCTTTTTTGAATAATTGCATCCAAAATTAGATTCTTGATTTCATTTATGTGTGAAACCATAATCAAAACCAAGATAGGTTTAATTGATTCTTTAGAACCAAAGGTTATTCAAAAACATAAATAACCACCCAAAACCAATAAATATTTATCATTCAATCAATAGCAAAAGGATTGTTTATAAGGTAAATGAACAAGTCCAAGGAGTTGGGGTAAAATGACAATTGCATTGGGAAGTTACATTCCACTTGTGATGGATGAATTTTTTCATTCAATTTGTTCCCTTAAGAGCCTTTTTGGTTTAGGGTGTTCTAATGGTTGTTCTTGTGGATCTGCCTTTTTGGTTCAAGGCATTCCCAATGGCAATTCCCTACGGATGTAATCCCCCAAACACCTTTTTGGTTCATGCCTTTCCCAAAGGTCATTCCTCGTAGATGGAAACAACCATTGAGAACATAATGGACCAAAAAGGTTTCAATTAACAATGTAAATTTAGTTTTTTAACACTATGATGCCAATGGGGTAATTGTAAGGGTAGTAGTAGGTGAAGATAAGATACAATCCAAACGAGAATGCTACAATCTCTAAAAAAACTCAATGGGAATTGATTATGGTAGGGTTGTTTTGGCATTCATGGTGCCAAAGATGTGAACATGATTTAAAATAATAGACTTTCCACATTGGAAAAATATTCGTTGATAATTGGTAATTAGTAATAAGGGTAGGATATCCATCACCACAACATTAATCTAAAAAAGCTATAGAAATTGGAACAAAGATTAATTTTACATGGACCAAGGGCCATATACTTGTTAAGTTCATAAATGAGCTTTGGTGGGAACTCAACTCTCTAGCCATTTTCTTACCAAAAGAATTAGCCTTTTTATCCTACTAGCCTTTGCAATCTATCAAGGATTGTCCTTTGCTTAATAAAGAGGAAGAAGATCAAGAACAAGGGAAGATCAAGAACAATGGAATTAATCATTGATGACCTTTTGAGTAAGCTTGATGAGGGTATTAAAAGGGGGTTTTCTCTTCAAGGATTTAAAAATTCAAAGAAGAACAAAAAGAAAGACTCATCCCCAAACAATTAACCTTATTCCTAAAGAGGATAGAGGATGCACCTCATAGATGCACAACAAAAACAAGAGCAATGTTTAGTAAAGATTACAACCTTGCACCCAATAGTGGGGTGTCAATGGACTTCAAAGTTTGTAATCACCCTTCTTCAAACTGAAATTTGGAACAATTAGAGCTTCCAAATCAACAACTAGTAACATTTCAACTACTAATTTTTGCCTAAATGAAACATGGCAAGGGTACATATGCATGTGGGAGACAAGAGCAAGTTGTGTCACTTGCAAAATAAAAGCTCAACACAAAAAACACACAATAAAGATGGAAGAAGCTTAGGACATTAAATAGTTTATATGCACATGGATGGCTTGTTGGGAACTTCAAGGTTCAGGAACAATGGGCCTAGGAGCAATTGATGATATCAATGAAAATCTTGACAAGCTTTTAAGGCTTGAAGCAATTGGAAAACTTCAATTGGAGATGGGGATGGTGCATGAAATGTGCAAAAAGAAAAGCATCAAAGATTAATATGGCAACCCAAATTTTAGCAAATTTGTCAACATTCATGTGAACTCCCATTTCTATGACAAAATGTATTACACACAAGCATCATCCATCTCCCCCGCCCTCCCCCCAAGCTCATCAACAAGGTTCCTATGGATTTGCACCCCTTTTGCCCATGAAGGCCCCTTTCTTGAATTTGAATTATGTGTGTTTTTGGATGTTTTCAAAGAACCTCCATCTTTCAATCTCATGGGTGTCCACTTATTCCCTTTTAGTTAGGCTCTCGCTAGTTTTTATGGTGTTTATTAATTTAATTTCTAGGTCTTTCTTGCCTCTAGCTGTCTTGTATTATGCCTTTCTTTTAACCATAGTTGGCTCTTTAAACTAGGTCAAGATAAAAATCTCTTTCATTTAGTCAAGAGGTCTTGGGATCAAGAGTAGTAGTAGTTTTGGCCATGGTGAAAGAACTTGAATGCAACCCTCATGCTAGTGCAACACCACGAACATAGGTATTACAATATTTTTCACCAAAACAATTCTAAGGCATGGGAACAAAGAGCGAATCTTATCCACCATTTTTTGTCCAAGCAACTTCCCAACAGGATTGTCATTTTGCCTGAGCCACTCCAAGCGTCTCAACACATAAGGACAAAAACCAAGAAAGCTTCCCTTACTAAATCTATGACTTCTCATCTAAATGCATGCAATTCTATGGAACATTTCTATTAGCCGTTTTTTTAGGCTGGGTAGATATAGCCAAAAAAAAAAATTAAAAACTAAAAGTGCTGAAATCAAGTCTTTTTTTTTATTAATTTTGAGATTTTAGATTCGACCAAAATTTAAGAAAAATCACAAAATTTTTATACATGTTTCAAGTATGTAGCCAAGAATATATGAAAGGATGCTTTTCAAATATTACTTTCATATTGAGATAGAAGCCAAAATTTGGCTAAATCTATTTGTGGGTTATTGCCACTTTGGCTACATCACAAAATTGAACCCCCAAAAAGAACACTCATATCTATCCATCATAATGCTCACATAGTGCTTCAAATGTCACTCACACATTGGGTCAAGTTCAAGCCGAAATATTATGCTCCAATTCTACACCAACAAGTAGTCTCTTCCACATGGGCAAAGCCAATAAGATTACTTGGCCAATACTACTAGTATTTAGTATTTACTCTTTCATGCAGTCAGCCATTTGGTGACACTTGGCCTAAACCCTAAACCCTAAACCCTACCCATAAGGAGATTGATTGGAAAGAGTTGTTAGGAGTTTCTTTTTCCCTTTATTTCTTTTATTTAGGGTTGTTAGGAAATTCTTTTTCTTTTTCTCCTTTTCCTTTATTTGTTTAGGGTTGTTAGGAAATTCTTTTTCTTTTTCTCCTTTTATTTTATTTAGGGTTGTCATCTTCGGCTACGTCCTTGTGCATTTCCTGCCTCTGTGTGTGTGCGTGTGGGGGGCTGCGGGATTTGCTCCTGTGCATGTGCCAAGCTTCGTAGCTATGGCTGCCTCTGCCTTCCTTGTGTCACCATGCACGCATCTTGTTGGAGGGAAGCTGACGAACAAGGGGGAGTCGCGGGGAAGAAGAGGAGCAGTGTTAACAACAACTAGGAGCAGCAGGGAGATAGTGCAATGCCCAGTGTGGCAATCCAGGAAAGGTTCTATCCCGGGTTTTCCTTGCTCTGGGTTTTTGGGCCAGAAGTGTGTGGTAAGGTCCATCTGCTCCTCGAGACCAGCTGTCAAGAAACGCTCTCTCAATTCCACGCTAGCCAAGGCTTCTCTTCTCGTGGTATGTTTCTTGAGCGCTGGTTTACGTGTTTCTGTCGCCTGCTGTTTTGGGGCTTTTTTTCTTTTAATTGGGTGTTTTCTGGGTTTAGGGTTTAGTAGAGTGGGAATTGGAAGAACTTTTCTAAATTGTTGAGTAGTTGGGGTTTGAGATGGGCGTGTGCTAAGATCGAGGGCATTTTTTTTGTTGGGGATGATGGAGCAGCGAAAGGTCACAGCTCGAGAATTGGATGATATTCTCGGCGGTGAAAGGACTCAGCCCATGGTGGTCGACTTCTATGCAACTTGGTGTGGTCCTTGCATTTTACTAGCTCAAGAGCTTGAGACGGTATGTGAGTGTCCATTCCATTCTTGTGATTGCACCTGCTAAAATCTAAATACATGGGTTTATGGTATTACAAATTTCCACTCATTTATTCCTCCAGGTCCTCTGTTTGTAGATACCCGACTGCTAGGATTTCACAGTCTTTTTTCTGAGCTAAATTTTCATCACTCGCCTTGGGCAACATCTGTTGCAGAGCTCGAATTTTTGAGGTCTTTTTGCCTACAATAGTTAGAGAATGAATGAACTGGGATAAAAGAGTTGCATGATCAAGTAATGAACAGTGATTCCTTGTGCATTGCTGCAGCTAGCAGTTGAGTATGGTGACAGAGTTCGGTTCCTGAAAATTGATACAGATGAGGAGCATGAGCTTGCTACTCAAATGGAGGTTTGTCATTTGTTCCAGTGCTGTCCTGCTCTTCCCCCTGTCTCTATTGTTATGTGAGCTAAATACAAGGGTTGTACTTTTTTGGTGGGAGAATGCTGTGATGGAGTTGCACATTGTGACAAAAATAGGTTTTGTTTATGTGCTGTGCAGATTCGTGGACTGCCAACCATGGTTTTTGTGAGCAAAGATACAGAGAAACATGCCATACGCACTGAAGGATTACTTCCTGGACAAGTCATTCGGGACATCATTGACAAGGAACTATAGCTTCTTCATATTGGTGCTTAAGTGAAGGAGCAAGAGAGGACCTCTTCTGGACTTATGCCAACTATGTATGTATTTTTCTTCACCAAATGTCTTACCTTTACCTTAGATCCCTCTACACACCATCCTAGGCATCAGAAATCATCAACCCCATGTATTTTACTTCAACAGCATTCAAACTTCAATTGTACTTGTTTCTCCTCCTTAAATTCAGCTGGTACATTTCACATTTACAGTGGGGAATCTCATCACAATTGAGCAATTTGGGTCCCAGGAAGTTTTAGGGGTTTTATGCTTCAACAAGTCTTTTTTATGAGCATAATGGGGAAAAGAATTCCACAATATTTATTGAACAGATTGGATACTAGTTCTATATATCTTTTGGTTCCTCACTTGAGAACAAATTTCTTGAGGTTTGTTAGATGAATTACATGCTAGTGCAAATGCATAAGGTCGATTAGTTTTCTTCAACAAGTTTGATGGTGTGGTCCACTTTGGCAAGCAAGTGCAACATGCCCCTTCTTCCCACATCGATGAGCTAGTTTGTGTCTGAATTATTCACTGATTTAGGATCTGTTTTGGGTCAATCCTGGATTGTGAAATGTAAACTTTAATCTTGCCATTGCCGATTTTGTTGAATTGGTGGAACAGAATTTGAATTTACTCCAACAATTCTCATCAGAAGAAGGTACATCTCTAGCTTTATGTTCCAAATGGCATACATTGTGTCTTTTAAACTGATCATCTCATAGCATCAAGTAAAAGATGGAGGAGATGATATGACACTTTCTCTTGGTCACATGAGGCTACACCGGCAAGATTGAAAAGAAAACAGAATGCCTGAGATTGTGGGCATTTCATTTTCCGAAATGCCCTCAATCATTTTTCAATCATTTTCTGTGATACAGAGTGGGTATCTGGTGTGTACCCACAGGAAATCAAAATTAAAACAGCATTGATTTTTTATGCTGAGTAACACCCTCGGAGCGGAAGAGTTCTAAAAGTAAGTGCCCCTGGCTCCCTCTTGGGATGGACACTAACTTTCAGGAATTCACACAGAAGGTTCCACACCAATTTTTGAAGTCAAGAACATGTTTTAGGTGTTTTTATTTTTCTAATCCAAATATTGATGTCATTCTTCATGTTACATTCTTCATCATATTGTTTAATGCTATTTATGTGCAAAACATTTACCAACCACAATACTGGGAATGTTTTAAGCCCCCAGAATTTCAGATAAATAATAAATTATAATACTCACATATTCCACTCATATTGTCAACTTTCCAGACATTCCATGCTCTGAATGCCATATGTCCCAATTGGATCCAGCAAAAATCCTTACTACAGATCCACAGCAAGAATCTATTGAATCCAGGAATTGTTCTTCAGCTGTTTGTTGGCAATTCATTGAATTTTTCTGGTGAGGTTCAATCGAGTACAAATGCATGTTTTTATAAGCAATAATACCGGGGAAAGAAAATTCTGAAACTTTGAAGATCTCCCAAATTCTAATGTACATGCATTCGCTCAAAACATACACAAAAATAAGACATTAAATTGGCCCAAGTTCATATGTTCCTAAAGGACAACATTGGGCAAAGCATATGGGACACATGTGGTGGTATTGGGAACATGTTGGGGGAACAGAGTGAGAACTTAGGGAACATTTTGAGAACTTGATGGGAACAACTTGGGAACCCCAAAAATCCAAAAAGTCCAACTCCCCTCACCCTTCCCAAAAGGGAAAAGAAAAGAAACAAAACAAAGCCCCTGGGGTGCATGCTTTCTCTCCTCATTGGCTGCCAAGTATTTCAATGTCTCCCGTGCGTGTTTTTCTCCATTTTTGGTCTACTAGGCTAATTGGTAGTGGCATCAATTCTGTGACAAAAGCTTAAGTTAGTAGTGGGCCCATGATTGATGAGCTTGTGCTCTGTTGGTGGTCGAGGTTTTCTTCTCTTTTGTTTCCTCCCTCTCTTTTTAGATTGATTGCCATTGGGTGAGATAAGTGCCATGCCCTGACATGATTTGCTTCCTTCACTTGAGGTGACACGAAAGTCTTCACGTTTTAGAAGTCTTAATGCAGGTGGAGAAGAAGATTATAACCTAGTTTTAGGGTAGGTAATCTTTGACTTTGGGCACAATTTGGACTGGAGATCCAGATCTTGTAGCTCCTTGGAAGGAAGGAAGCAAAGAAAGAAAGAAAGGTCGTCGGCGTGACCAGTACTACTACTTTTTTACACCACTGATTTTCTTCCTGTCTGGTGTTTCGATCCGTCTGGTGCTTTGTTTTGGGGGGGGGGGGGGGCGCTGTTGTTTTCTACTCTTCTCTGTGCACATCTAGAATTGGGTCTCATTGTTTCTTCGCATTCCATGATTTTGTCGTGATTTATTTGCAGATCTGTGGAGGGTTTTTCTCTCTTTTTTTTTTGGTGGGTGGGTTTCTTTCGTTTGCAGACAGATCCGTGTGTTGCATCTGAAACATTGATGGAACAATTGCTCCTCGGATCGTGACTCTCGACACCGGATCTTGATGTTTTGGTCTAGGGTTTTGGCGATGGGTACTACTACGCTTTGGATGTGAAATTTTTTTCTTGCATGATTGCGTTGCGGAAACTTTGATATGCAGAAAAAGGAGATACAGCACAAAGCGTGTGTCAGCTGGAAGGATCGCCAGCGACTCGGAGGAGTTCGCGAACCAGGTTTTAGGGTTTTGAATCGTGCTTTGAATGGCATTAGTGCGGGAAAATTAGTTTGAGCATGCGCAGCGCAGACTGAGAGAGACAGAGACAGAGGAGCAGAGATGGCGAGCGTGCTGCCGTCTACCACTCACGATGCACTCTACGACAATGCGAAGTTCCGCCATCGCTCTTCACTTAGGGTAAGTAAGTCTTCAAAACAACATCGCGGAAGGTTACAGACATTTCAGCTCATGCTCAAGACAAATAAAAGATAGAAATGCAATTGTTGGTTATGCCAAGGTGCTTCTGCAAGATGAGAATGCTGAGGTTCTTTGTGCTGGATGGATTCATTTCTTCCATCTCTTTTGCGTGAAGGTTTTAGGGTTTCTGGGACTTTGTGCTTGATGGATGCATTTTTTCAATATGTTTTATGTGAAGATTTTTAGGGTTTCTGGGACTGAATCCTGGAGACGCTTTTGCTTGGATAAAAATTGTGGCAGAAAGTGACACGAGCAATCAAAACCAGCAAGTTGCCGAGGAGCTGTGCCTCATGTGGAATAGGACAACTCTTGGTGCTCCTTTTGTTGGCAGGTTTTGTGTATCTGGGTTGCAGTCGGTCAAGCCAGATACCTGCTTCAGCAAAGCTCATTTCCAAACGGGTGAGAGAGAAGTATGATGGTGTAATTGGCACTGAAGCTCTTCCAGTCCTGTTCAACAAGAGAAATAATGTAAATCCCCCCAAATTGAATAATGGAAAAGCTTCCTCGGATGTCAGTATGTCCGTACACCACGATGACACTGTAAGTTTGATCTGATCCTGCAAACTTGGGTGGTTTTCATGGTTGCCTTTTTGGTTGCATCATGTCATTCCAACAACAGACTTAACACTGTCAGGATTCTTCAATGGAACCATAATCTGATTTGATCTGATCAGCAAATTTGGCTTTCAGACATGTGTTTTGGGTTGCATGATTGTTGCAAAAACAGATTTAACCACTTTGATCATTGCACTTAGTAATAAAGGGGAAAGCTGGAGCAAATGATCTGATTCACCTTGATTGTAAACAGCAAGATCCATTATGGAAAACCCGGCAAGCAGATGTTGCAGCGGCATTCCGACATGCATGGAAAGGATACAAAACCTTTGCAATGGGATTTGATGAGCTGCAACCTCTCAGCAAACATGGGGTGGATGGTCTTGGTGGCCTGGGGGCGACTGTAATAGATGCACTGGACACTGCTATGATTATGGGCTTGAGCGATATTGTCAAGGATGCGGGATCATGGATCAAGAAGGAGTTGCCTACCAGACTAAACGAGAAGGGACAGGTTGCTACATTGAACTCTTATCTGTGTCTTTCATGTCTGAGAGATACGTCTGAGACTCGTAGTTGGCAAATAGCAGATACTTAGAGCATACGTTGCAGTTCTAAGATGCCAAACATAGCAAGCATGATGTGCAGCATTGCTGTTCAAAGAAATGATAGCATAAGCTCAGTTTAATGGGAACTGATGGAGTGCTTTTCACAGGTAAATCTGTTTGAGACTACAATCCGTGTGCTGGGAGGTTTGTTGAGTGCATATCATTTGAGTGGAGGAGGGAACAGCGGTGCATGGGGTGCAAAAGGAAGTAACCACCTGCAAGGACCGAATCCTAATGTTTACTTGGACAATGCAAAAGATCTTGGAGACCGCTTGATGGCTGCATTTACAAGTAGTCCATCCCCTGTCCCTTTTTCAGATGTGATTCTTCAGGAGCGGAGTGCACATACAGCTGGTTTTGGTGGTGGGTTCAGCAGCACATCTGAAGTAACCACTGTGCAGATGGAGTTTTGGTACCTCAGTTACATTACTGGGGACCCCAAGTACGCAAAAGCTGCAATGGATGTGTATGAGCATTTCAGGGGTCTTCCAAAGACAGAGGGCCTTGTCCCTATCTATATCAAGTGGGTTTCCTGGCAGCCTCGTTCCATCAAATACATTTGTTTTTATTTTTTGTTTACAGGACCAACTTTGCATTGATTTCTGAGTAAATTATGGTGTGACTGTTTCAGTCCACAATCAGGGCAGTTTGAAGGTAGCAACATAAGGCTCGGCTCGCGTGGAGACAGCTATTATGAATATCTGCTCAAAGTTTGGCTACAGCAGGGTGGTGCTGCATACAATGAGAGCAGTGTTGCATATTTGCGAAATATGTATGAGGAGGCAATGGGAGGTGTTAAGCATTTGTTGGTCAAGAAGTCAGAACCAAGTAGCTTGGTTTTTGTTGGCGAGCTGCCAAATGGACCCCATGGGGCTGTGCATCCAAAGATGGACCATCTGGTATTGCACATTTTGGTCCAGTCCTACGTTGGAGAGGATATGAGAGTTTGCAACTGATGGCAAAATGACAGATTGTGTACTGGCCTGTTGCCCATAAGAAACAAAAGTAGTTTGGGAGGCTAGGGAATTCTCTGCAACAAGTTGGCATATTTTGGAGGTTATGTCTCATAGTTAACTGATCATTGAGAAAGAGTTCACACTCTTAACATTGACATGGTGATTATGTTTTGCAGGTGTGCTTCTTAGCAGGGAATCTTGCTCTTGGGGCAACCAGAGGGCTGACTAAACAGGAAGCTATGGCCAAGGGTAACCACTCAACATAAACCATGGTTTCATGTAGTTTTGAAGAGGTCAATTCTGCATTGATCATGTTGGTGCATTGACACACATCACATATGGACATGTGTTTTCTGGTGTAATCATATGGTCCAACAAGGTCTTGCTGTGTAGATCTTTTGAGCGAGAGCGCCTTGCAAGATTTGGAGCTGGCAGAGGAGTTAGCAAAGACCTGCTATGAGATGTATGAGGTCACACAGACTGGCCTGGCACCAGAAATTGCTTACTTCAATCTATATGTAAGTGATATCTTCACAAATCCCAGCCCCATCAATTCTTTCGTGTATTTCTGCTTTCTGGTCTTGTTTCCTCAGATTCCAAAATGGCCAAAAGGCAGACTGTAGTTCTAGAATGTCCTGAGATTGGGGAGGTGTTTTGTTGCAGGCTGAAAATGTTGCTGTGGAGGGAGGAAAGGCAGATTCAATGTACAAGCACGACATCCGCATCAGACCTGCAGATCGTCACAACCTTCTTCGCCCAGAAACAGTCGAGTCCCTTTTCATACTTTACAGAATCACTGAGGATCCCAGGTTTGTGGAACAGCAGTTACTCATTTTTTTCTTCACTGCAATGAGTACAACATGACCATCATGTAACATAAAATGTAACAGAAACTCAACATGCAGATTTTGTACAATAGTTTGCCTGAAATTTTTGATAGATTATTTTTTACTGATCCACACCCACTGGTGGGAGCTGATGAAGTCAGTGAGTAGTCATGGCAGCTTGTCACTGCTATTTGTGATCAAGGTGATGGTCTGAGACTTTGTGAGCAACTTTCATAAAGTTATGACTCCACTCGTTGTCATTTTATCTTCAATTGTTGCTTTGTAGATGTCTCTGCAATTTCATAGATGTGAGATAGGAAACAAATCTATGAAACAAATGGTGTGCATACTGCTGTGGAGGGAATGCATAGTGCAGCTGACCTTCCTGGTTCTGTAATGCAGGTACAGGAACTGGGGCTGGAACATCTTTCAGGCATTTGAAAGACATACAAAGGTCAATTCTGGAGGGTACACATCTCTTAGCGATGTGACAGTCATTCCAGCTCCAAAAAGAGACAAGATGGAAACCTTCTTTCTTGGTGAGACTCTGAAGTATCTATATTTGTTGTTTGGGGACACGAGTGTCTTACCATTAACACAATTTGTCTTCAACACTGAAGCCCATCCTCTGCCTATAGTTGGAGGGAAAATTGATGATGGCAGATTCATCACTGGAAGCCAAGATCATTGACTCCAAAAAAAATGTAACTTCAGCTCAGAGGTTTCTTGCACACTTTTCATCCCTTTACTGAATTTGTAGAGATAAACATATTTTAAAAGAGAAGTAGAGCAAATATGAGTGGGCCCTTGTTCAGACGGGAATTCTGCATTAGGAATTTGCCTTTGGAGGGATCTGTGGAACAGTTCCACAACCTGTACTAATATAGTTTGCCCAAGGTGGCGGGGTTACCTTAATAAAATGCATGATGAAACTCCTCCAGATTTTGAAGCTTGTGTCTTCCTCATACAAAAATGGTTTGCTGTATGCTGTTAGTGACAGGAAGAGCTACAGAGTTCAATAACATTTATTGAGACACCCATCACCGGACTCATGATATTCCCATTCAAACCTTCTCATGACAGATGCAATTTTTTATGCTGTTTTGAAAACCCAGCTTTGCAATCTGATTCAGCTTCATCCACCTCCGGATCACAGAGCTTCATAGTAGTTGCAGAGACTGTGAGTATTCAGGAAAGCAACCGACTTTCACATTTCAATAGTTAAGAACTTACAGTCTAAAAAAAACCCTAATATCCTAAACCCTATTGCACTGATACTCTAAATCCTAATGCCCATCAGTTTTGCCCAAAATTACATACCTATTATATACATTACTAACAATATTGTATATAAGTTTGTTACATTACAATGATGCCCAAATTCTTCCCACCATAACTTGATTTTCATGGCAACAAAGAGCAAGTAATTGAGCGGCATTTGAAGGTGGCTATTGTGATGCCAACAGAAAATTGTCATCAATAACTGAAAAAGCGATGAGCATAGATTAGCACTGAAAATTTTGGCAAGAGATTTTGCAATTTTCTAGCAAGCAAAAATCTTACGAGCATGGCATGGCTTTGGAAATCAAAAGAAGCTTGTTAAAAGCCATGTTCATAATTTATGAGTATTAGAACATAATGGTATATGTTATTGTGTGTGTGTGTGTGTGTGTGTGTGGAATCAATGTGAATTGATGCTTGCAATAATATCATACATTGGAGGCATATTCTTAGCCTTGATGTTCATAGTAATAAGATACAAAAGATAAGAACTTTTTCTTTTTTTTTTGGTTTTTTTTGTATTTTCACAAAAACCTAACTCCATTTTGTGCTTTTTAGTTTCTTCTTTTTGGTCTTCATGTTGTTGAGTTTATGATCACCTATCAAAGAGACTTGGAGGTGTGGAGTTCATCATTTTGAAACAAGATGAACACAATCTTCTAGAAGATATAGATGCTCATTCTAACCACCTTGGAAATGTCTTTTTCATTTATAATTTGGAAGTAAGATGCATTTATGATGTAAAAACAACTTCTTTTTTTTTGCCACAAACAATAACTTAAATTTATGAGGTAAAATTTAAGTTTTGCTTTCTAGTTGTAATTTTTATGTCCAGATTTTTTAGATCCTGTGACATTTTATTTTTATTTTTATTTCAATTTTGCAATGTAGCCAAGGCGTCCATCATTTGTAAGCCAATTAAAACAAATTTGGCTATTAAAAATATGAAAGTAAAATATTCTAACATCCATTTTTGGCTACCTACTTGAACCATGTATTGAAAACTGACGATTTTAAATTTTCATTTTTTACTTTTGACGATTTATTTTCAAAAACTCATTGAATCCACCAGAAAAAAATTAAAAAATTGCACTGAAAAAGAGGCTGCTACTATGACATTTGAAAAAGGAAAAATTAATATAAGCAACAATTTTAGATGCAATTTCTTTCTCTTCTTTTGTCAAAAAGGTAAGTCACATGACACCCAACTGGACATTAATAAGTTGCATGTCACATGACAATATCAGTCAAACAAAAACCCTAATGTTTGTTAGCGGGAGACACTAGAACAACATAATTTTCATTTGGTCCCACATTTTGAGGATTGTTCACCAGGTGTTACTCTGAACTGTAAGTTCATTTTCTGGGAACTTCATGGAACATTTCTAGAACTTATTAGATCATCTCCAGCACTTGCTCAGTATGCGACAGCCCTGCAAAAATATTTTTCACATCCAAGTTTAGTTATTTACTTTTTTGGAACCCCACCCATAAAACTGAAACTGAGACAGCAAATAGGTGGGGAGATTACTAATAGCAAACCACTTGGACCAATCATTATGATATGCCAATCAGAAACACTGAGCACAAGTCAGATCGTATTTATCAAACTTTTTTCTGCAGGTGCAGATATTTGCTGTACGTTTTACAAGCCACCACAAACTTGAGCTAAAACCATTTTCTTAAGCCAAACCGACATGTTTTGACTTTTCTTTATCCAATTTTCCTGTGCAGGATCACATACTACTGAACACCCCTGGAGATACTCTTAGACCTTGCCATAAAGGAGTAGAGAGCAGAGCCATATTAACTCACTCAGTGATCACTCTTATTTTCCCAGAAAATATCCACACATCATTTATTTTTATCCTAGTCACACGTGGTAATAGTAAGTAGCCCAAAATGGCAACACCACTTTTGACAAATCAATTTTGCAATTATTAACCATGGTCAAATATCATGAGCTAACCACACTTAAGGTGCATTCACACCTAATGTTAAGTCAGTGTTAATTGAAAATCTAGGTGGCATCTTAGGTGGTACCCAATGTTAAATGAGCAATTGTTTAATATTAAGTCAATGTTTAACTTAACATAAAATCTTCATGATAAGTAGGTTTAGGTCCTAAATGACTAGCTTGGTGTTAGGGGACTTAATACTAGAGTCCTTAACACCAAGTGTGAATGCACCTTTAGCTATTTTCTGTCCTAGTGGATGCCTAGGCAAGAACACACCTGGCAGAAATCGGCCATCCCAAGCATCCCTCAAGCATTAAAGCTAGGGTTCTAGAAGCAGAATCAGCAACAAGTACCGATTCCACCTATCAATGAGGCAACAAAGGAGCCTAAATATGCCTCCCTAATTTTAATGCACTAAATTATAGACCAAAATTATGGACCAGGTCTACTTGATTGCTCAAATGGCCAGACCACATGTAACCAGTTTTGGTGTCTAATTCAGGTGCTTTTCCAAAAGGGGGTTTTTTTTTTCCTGGGTGGGGCAAGTGGACATCTTACTCATGGTTCCACTTTTGGTTTTGTGAGTTCCACTTGTGATGTGGGGATCCATGAGGAGAAAAACTGTAGTTATGTGGATCAAGGGTGTGGTGGAACATTGGTTACTTTGTGGAATAGACACCCCCCAAGAACCCATTACCATCTGAGAAAACCCCATCGCACCCTACCGCAAACAATATGTTTTGTAGTGAAATGAGCCCTACTAGGCCCATTTTCATTGTACATAACAACCCTTGGAGAGGGTTTGTAGTGGAAATTGAGGGCACCTTTGTAACAACACAAATTCCTGGAGCAAGGATCTTACACACAAGAATCCTCGGGTAGGAGCATAAGGTGAAGGTTTATTATGAAGGGGAAGACTCTACCGTTAGTGCCTTCCGCTACACATAAAAGTTCTTTTGAAGGGAAGGCATTGTTGTTAGTGCCTTCCCCTATACATAAAAGTTGTTATGAAAGGGAGGGCGTCATGGTTAGTGCTTTCCTCTATACATAAAAAGTTGTTATGAAGGGGAGGGGATTGTTATTAGTGCATTCCCTTACACATAAAAGTTGTAATGGGTGTTTCTAGCTAGAATATCATTTATATGTGTGGAATGGTGTTGGGTAGTTCTTTAATATTTTTAATAAATGTCAATTCCAAACATTTGATTTTTTTCATGTTCAAAGAATCAAGGTTTTTTAGATGGTGGATTTTCAATAAAAAATACTATAGAAAAAAGAATTGGATTTTCTACTAACGAGGGGAATACCTTAACCAAGTATAGGGCTTTGGTAGTTTTGGAAAGTGGTTCCCTATGCCAATTTTTTTTATAGAGAAAAGTGGCTGTGTAAATGAGGCAGTTATTCACCAAATAACCTATAACCAACTACACCTTGCCCATTACAAACAATTCCGTTGATGGATATTTAAACATTGCACCACATTGTAGACTTGCAAAAACCCAAAACCTTAGTGCAACTAGATACTTTTCTTTCAATGGCTTTACAAATCACATTGAATAGATAAAAATGCAAGATTGCTTCAAATGTTCAAGGGGGACCACAAATGCATTTAATGAGTTGAACATTGCAATTCCCTTCCAAAAACATACATTGTAAAGATTCAAGAATTCTTCACGCTTGACTTCATCTTCAACCTTAGCATTGAGCTTGGTGGATAGCAAAATTCACAACCCTATCAAAGCTACATTTTTTTACTACTAGTATTCATGAAAACATAACAAGACATAACAAATAACAACAATGTGGAACTTGAACCCTTTACTTGTAATATCAATGAAGGTGGCCTTAAAACAAGGTGAAAGAAGAAGTAAGTTTGAAAAACACCAACCCAATTGGACACCCATGATTTCACCATTTGGCTTGCAAGTACTTAAAATTTGAAATTTACAACAATGTAAAACAATGGAAGGCATGTGCCAATACTAAGTAAAAGTAAACATAAACAAAACTTGCGACTGTTGCATTGAACACCTGGAAATTGGTGAGAAGAGAAAAAACAACTAACACAAGAAACAGGCCAAAGTCTGAACAAAGAGTTTCACAAGAGAGAGACACATAGATTTAAGGTTTAGGGTTTAGAGTTTTAGGGTTTTGGGTTTCAATACACGATAAGGAGTTGTGCTTTGCGACATTCTGAGGTTGTATTCAAGAGGAAATCTGCCCCCAAGTTACTAACAAATGCTGAACTTTATGGCCTTGTATTGGCCCCCAAGGCTGAAAAAAAGGATACCATCATTGAATTTGGGAAGCCAATTTGCAACCCTTGGGTCCAATGTTCCAGCATTCATTAATATCATGACATCAATGTTGTAGCATTTTAAAGTAACTTGGGGCCAAACAATGAGCCAAAAATGCTCAAAGTTGACTCCTAGTGTAAAGAGGGCCTAAGTTTGATAAATAGGGCCTAAGTACATTTCAAGGCCAGCTTATATGCATGAATATCCCTCCAAAGAAATTCCCTGGTATATTTGGAGGGCACCTTATATCCATGAATGTCCTTAGAAAACAGGACAAATCTTACACTTACACCTTAAGACTTTAAGAGAGAGGGATCTTACACCTTAAATAGGCATGAGATCTAATTGAAAGACCCCTCACACTCTTAAGAAATAGAGGCATAATTAGGTATCCATGAATATAATCTCTAGCAAAGAGGAGGGGTATTGCAACCTATGCCTACTTATAGGTGAAAGATCTGTCCCCACCCCCCCTTAGGCCTTATTATCTACATGTTTTTAGGTTCATGATAATGCTCTCTATGTTGGTTGGGTAAAGCCCATAGGTAGGGTCCGTTCCCCAAATGTAGGACCATCTCATCCTTTGAAATGCCCCGTCCCTTGGGCATGACCCTACACTTTTCATTCTTCTGGCTCAACTCAAGGATGAAAAGTGTAGGGTCTCTTATAATAAACTTCATCAGATTTATTTGATGAATTTTTCCATCCATTCTCCTTCCTTGGTTCCTTAAGTAAAGAACTTTTCCAAAACTTTCCATCTTAAATTCAATCACCTTCCCTGACATAATTTTCATTTAAATCTCTCTCGATTGCCAGAGAAGAAAAATGCCTGGAGAATCAAGAAAGCAAGCTCACTAATTCCATGATGCGAGCTCAAAACTGATCCCAAAAAACAAAACAGAATCCTAAGACTTAGTTTGTGTAACAATACCAACAGTAAACAACACTGTGTTGTGAAGCATAGCCAGCCCTTTTCAAAACCAAAGATTTAAACACAAATAGTTGTCAAACATCATCAATCCTGTACACCAATCCTCAAAGTAACTCAATCTGAAATATTTCAATCTAATCCTCAAAGGTAGCTGAACTAAACTGCCTCAGATCTTACAAGATGCTATCCTCTAACTAATTTATCACAGCTGGTGAACACAAACAATTTTGTTGCTGGTAAACTAAATCAAGAAGCATCAGAACCCTGCAAGTTCTCTGCAGATCTAGCTGCAAGCCCACTAGGACATTTACCATGAAAGCAAATTGTACAAACACTAAACTATTTGCTACAAATGCGATTGACAGGATAATTCAGTAGGTAGTCAGAAAAGAGTCAAGGTGAAGATGAATGCTACCACAAGATTTCATGTACAGGGGTGTAAGCTTTAGTAATAACTTCACTTGCTCTGCCCTTCCATGTTTTCCAGAAAGAATTTGAAATTCTCCCCCTTCCAAGACTGAACCTGCAAGTTCTGTGACAAACATGTGAAGGTGGCTCACCCAGTAAGAGAGAAGAGTGTGTGTGTGTGTGATACAAGTGATGTGCAAACCTACTTTAAGAAACCCTGTTTTAAAGCCTACATTGATAAGCTCAGGACATCATCAACAAAGCAGTAGTGGTGAATCAAACCGTAATAGGTTAATGCAACTGAAAACTGCAGAAGGGAAAAACAGGATATGCACCTCAGAGCAGGTATGCCTACCACTCAGAATGGGATATGTAGTGCCTCTGCTCGCACTAATATGAAATGGTAAAGAAAGGTAACTGCAAGAAACCATACACTAAAACATCTGTAGAAAACTCTTCTAGTGCGGTCCTAAGGTCTTGGCTAAGTTTGCTGGCCAGTGCTTTGCTTCACTCGTTGCTGCTGACTCTCCATCCTCAGATTTGTCTCTGTTTTTGGTTGGAATGCTTTGAACATACTCCCAGAGAGAACAGATTCTGGTGGGCTGGGCATACCAAGAGCATTCCACACAGAGCTTCGCGCTGCTTCTTTGGGATCA
>Ga0209611_10003540_pt1 | contig 26995 bp, 9 predicted proteins | sample S1TSphgellanicum_3_FD_187693 | JGI IMG/M metagenome (GOLD analysis project Ga0209611, IMG submission 187693) | Host-associated microbial communities from peat moss isolated from Minnesota, USA - S1T2_Fc - Sphagnum magellanicum MG (SPAdes) (version 2) | ecosystem: Host-associated > Plants > Peat...
TTTAATTTTTAGTCCCCCCCCCCCCCCCCCAGTGGGTTTTCAAAATTGTTGAAAGTGGCACAAGTTTGTAGTATTGGCTAAACAATAAAAAGCCTTAAGGTAAAAATGGTCAATTTGTAATATATATATATACATATATTAAAGAAAGTTGGGGTTATTGGAGGGACGGAAGTGGGTGGGTTTGCTATTTGGCATGCACAAATTTGGGCATTAGGGTTGTGGTTGGGGTGGTTCATGTGTGGGTGCATGGATAGGAATGCAGGCACTCATGTGGAAACATAGGTTCCCATGTGGGAACCCCATGTCCCTTAATGGAAATGCAAGTTCCCGTGTTGAGGAACATTGATCATTCCTACATGGGAACCACATGTTCCTTCATGGGAACACACAACCCATGTTGGGGAACATTGAATGTTTCACATGGGAACCTCATGTGCCTTCATGGGAATGTGCATTCCAAATTGAACATTCCTACATCAGAACCCCATCTCCCCTAACAAGAATGTGCATTCATTCCACATGTTGGGGGACATTGAATGTTCCTACATCGGAACCCCATCTCCCCTCACAAGAATGTGCATTCATTCCCCATGTTGGGGGACATTGAATGTTCCTACATCAGAACCCCCTATCCCCTCATGGGAATGTGCATTGCCATGTTGGGGAACATTGAACATTCCCACATGCAAATCACATGTTTGTTCATGGGAACATGTGTTCCCATGTTGAAAAACACTAGGAATATATGGCAATTGGTAATGCATTGGGAACGCACATTTCTATGTGGGATCTTCAAATGTTCCTCAAGAACATGTCCCTTTGTGGGAATTCGCATTCCCAAGTTGGGGAACATTGAATGTTCTCAACTGGGAACCCCATGTTCTGTCATGGGGAACATTGAATTGTTCAATTGGGGAATGTGCTATTCCCACATGCAAATATTTGTTTTGTTATTTCCACACAAGAATGTATGTTCCTACATATTCCCAAACATCAGGTATATGTGTTTCCACATTGCACATAATGTGGGAATGCACCTTGGGAATTTTGGGCCACAAGTATCTACGTTCAATATTGTGTTGCTTGTGTGGATATTTTGTCCCCATGTTAAAATGGCACGTCCCCATGCTTGTGAACCTCCCATGTTTCCCAAGGAATTGGAACCAACATTTAAGTTATATGTTGCATGTTCATTGAATTTGCAAATTATGATGCCAATACAAAATGCAAAAAATAGGCAAGGTGATGTTTTCACACTTTTAAGAGTATAAGTTTCCATGATTCATGTTGCATTTTCAACTGTTGTTGACGGTACTTATTCATCTCTAAATTAGTTAGATGGGTGTGTGCCTCCGAAGTTCAATGACACCCATTTTGCAATGACGAATTTTGATACCAAAAATATTGAAACCATGGTACTTAAAATTTTCAAAACACGGTCAAGTCAACCACTTTCAACCCAAAATTGACAGAAAATCAGTGAAAGAAAAGATATGACTAAAAACCCAAACTAACAAGAAGTAATTGATTCTGATTATATAATAATTGGACCATGATTTGTTTTAGGTGTGCAAGTGTGAAGCTTCATGACAAGAAAAATAGAGTGAAAGATTTTGTAGGAGGTCAACCATGCTCCAAATAGGAGTTTAATAATGTTGAAAACTTCAAATAGTTACCATTGAATACTGATTTGATAGCCTATGAAAAATATTCACAAACTTTGCAGTTGAAACAATTTTTATTCCAATTCTATTGCAGAGATTTAAATCAAGAAGATCAGGATTCACATAGGTCAACAAGATTCAAATTAGCGAAAAAAAAAATGAATGAATTGTTGGAAAATGTTTTTATAATATGTAAGCATAATATTAGTTAAAGGAAAAAACTACAATGACTTTCTACTTCTTCAATTAACTACTGATCCCTCAAAAATATCTTAAAATAACACACACAAAAATTCTATCATCATTAGATTCAAAAATTTAAATACCTTTGCAGAATTAGGTGTCATCAATTTTAACTATTGACAAATATTTGGTAGAGATAATGTTGACCAAAGGACTTGTTTGACACCAGTGTTAGGCGGGTATCAAAAATATTTTTGGGCATCACCAAGGTATCACCCGGGCATCTCAGTCTGATCCTCTCTCAAGGTATCACCACTAATGATATCTTGATTGAAAACCAAACCGGATGTAAGAACCGATTTTTTAAAAAAGAACCAAAAAAAATCTGAGAACTGGGTAAGGTCTGACGATTACTTAAGTCAAGGTCTCAAGGTTTAGCCACCATGAAAAATTAGTACAAGTAATGAGAAAGAAGTTATGAACATCAAACTTAATTATGTTTCTATGCAAAATGAAATAACATTTTACTTACAACTTTAATTATGTTTCTATGCAAAATGAAACAACATTTTATTTAGTGGATCTTGTCCATCATTCATGGACCATGGGTTTGAACTTTGGAGGTATGATATTAAGTTAGTCTAATTAACTAGGGTAAAAAAAAAACATTTTCATCATCAAACCCAGATCAAAATTTGCCTATCCAGTTTAATTTGTCTTGAGGAGATGGGAGATCCAAGGGAGGGCTAGTATTTGGTGGTAGGTACTTATTAATAGTAGGCCAAGTCAAATGATAATGATGTTTGGAGAGTTTATTTTAAATAATGATTTATTTTTAAAATCTTTCAAAAACCTTGAACCAAAGATCCTTTGATTTTGAATTTTTTCAAATAGCCAGAGCTTTCATTCTTTTTTAAACCAAATCAATGATTATTTAATCTTAATGTTAGTTTTAAATATAAAATAATACCCAATTTGTGAAAACCAGCAAAGGATGATCAACTATTCTCAAATCTTTGAGAATTGGCATTGTGAGAACCAGTTTAAATTTTTTTTAATGTTGATACCCTTGTTCAACATTAAAAAAAAATTTAGAAAAATCGAACCCTTTTGTAAATTACTTTGTGAAAACTGGACCCAACAAGTATCATAAAATTGTGATACCCACCCAACACTGGTCAATACCGCAAGCTTTTGTCATTTCCAACAATTTTTAAAACACATGGATGAGGGGACCAAGAATTGACATTGTAATGGCTTTCTTAGGCAAAAAAGAATGACTAACTTGTTGTCAGCAATTGACACTTCCACCATTTTTTCAATTGGGAGGACCCAACACCCCAAACCAAGAGTTTAATTGTCTATCGTAAGATCAGAAACCTTTCCCAAAACCTTCTTCTACACGACTTTAACTTTGGCGACATCTTGGTGGGTGGTGCAACATTATGTCATATTTTCTTTTTCTTTTTTGTTTCTAGAAGACAGCAGTATACTTGAGTCCCAATCCGCATGGGTTTTGTCATTGCTTGTTCGAAAGGAAAAGCAATGTAGTAGCTCGATTGGCAAATTGGAAGTGATTGATGAATTGATATTGTTATCTAATTTATTACTGATGCACACCACATGAAAGATGTGGTCATGACGCATATACCATTTTCATTAAACAAGGTTGTAATTTGTAGGATGATTGGCATAATGTGGAAGATATCCAATCTTGGTCCACTGGGAATTGCCAGGGTTTTAGGGGACTTTGCATGTTCCCACAATCAGAACTATGCTGTTGGACTAAACCCATCTTAAAAGGGATTGCTCTATGGAGATGTCTAAACAGTAACCCTCTTGTTCCATTTTCTTGGCCACTGTTAGTTTGCAGAAAGAAGGTCCCAAGATTGTACTGGTATTGTGTGTGTACATAGGAATACCTTGGAAATATAACTATTGTTTCATGATGGACCTCCTAAAGAGGCTGTTTGCAAACATCAGCTCCATGACATCAACATACACATGAATATATCTTGCATCCTGAACATGTTCTTGTCCATTGAGTTCAATCATGTGCCAAGTCAAAGCAGTATCTGTTACAACAATGGTAATTGTTAATGGTATTTTCCCCATTCTGCTTAATTATTCTGTACTAATCTTCCTACTTTCTGTTGCATTACTTTAAATGCTAATCTGCTACAGTTCAGTATGTTTTCTTATTGTTTCTTAACTGTTATTCCCATTCCTTTTCTTTTTAAAACAGATCTATAAAACACAGCAACAAAGAAAAACTTCAAGACACAAAACATTTGCTGCAGAAACTTTTTAAAAATCTATTCTGCATAGTCATGATTCTGTTCTTCTCTGATTTACCATGATAAAAGTATGTCTCCTTCCTTCTTATCCATTGCCTCTGCGACTCCTAATTCAAAACTTAAAATATGTAACTCGGACCTGTTTCTAACCAATATGACCAGTAACATGTCATACCAGACTTTAAACAGTAATAAAACTACCAAAAATCCCTAACAAAAATATCCGATTAACAGTAATGCACTGCTCATTCATAACAGATGGTATCACTGCCAACTTAGTTGCACAACTGTAGTCTACAAAACAGTTAGATGTTGCACATGGAATTGAAATTGCCGTAGTGATGATGAAGAAGACATTGTTACTTCACAAAAACCCTGTGCATTCTAGAAGTAATGTAAAGTACCTATGTAGGCATTTACATTCTAGCAGGCATTATGAAAAGAATTTGTAGTTGGGGATAAGCAGTTTTGAAGCGGGTGGCACACATTCTGATTGCACTTCTAAACCCACACACCACACTGTGGTGTGTAATGCCAATGCTACTGGTCTTGGACTATGACTCCACTTTTCATCAAAGCTCTCATGCATGGGCATTAATGACATCCCCCACTAGAGTAGAATTGGAAGACACATTTGCTTCCCTGTCAGCTGATTCTCGTTGATCCACACAAATTACACCACTATAAACACGCCAGAGTGGGCTTGCTATTGTGATGCTTGGCTCACCTATGGGATTCTTCTCCATGTGTGCCTGCACATCCTCTGCATCTCAATGTCCTTCCAAATATTGCCGCAACGCCCTACCTAATAACTCTGCCTCGCTCCTGAAATTCAGGTCACTTCTAATTCCTCCTTGGAAGCAAACCATAACTCAATCATCATACTTTTCCAATCTATCCTTCACATACATGAAAACCCTTCAGGTCCCCAACTAAGACAAATACTTCATGATGCCATGAAATTTCAACATCCTTAACCAAGACCATAGAAAAGATGCAACATATGAAATCCTTGCATGTCCCCAACTAAGACAAATACTTCATGATGCCATGAAATTTCAACATCCTTAACCAAGACCATAGAAAAGATGCAACATATGAAATCCTTGCATGTCCCCAACTAAGACAAACATTGTGTGATGCCATGAAATTTCAACATCCTTAACCAATGCTATAGGAAAGATGCAATGTGGCCTCATAGCAAGGTTTCAACATGACCTCATCCAAAAAAAATTCATCAAATTCATGTCTTGTATATGTCTAAGAAAAAATGCATGTATTTGGTTGAATAGGTACATGCATACAATAGTTACTTGATGGCTATTGAAGGATAGTGGAAAGACAATAAGACATTGACATCTATCTTTTTCAAAAAAATTGTCTAAGTTAAGATTTGAATGTCATCTAAACAACAACCTGAATTGTAAAGAACATAAAAAACAATGAAGTAGAAGTTGCTAAATGTTTCAGACCTTACAAAATAAAACAAACAATGATATGGTACTCCAAGGCTTTGTGTGGAGAATTCTCCATAAGGAGGTAGTTTGAAGGTCCATATTTTCTAGGCTTAAATGTTATCCATATTTTTGACAACTCCTTCAAAAACATAGGTTTATGTTTTTTGTTAAGATGTTTGACCCCAATCAACATGTAATGTGCTTGATGTTGCAAAAACACCCAACAACAGCAACAAATGTAATCAACCTTCATGGTCAACAAATTAACTTCATTAAAAATTTTGCAAATCAAAAGTGCCTAGTCCATGGTTTAACATGACATCTACTAAAAACCATAACATCAAACTAGAATAATGCTATAACATGAACAAAGGTGATACAAAGAGTCTAACATCACACGATTATTCAATAAACAGTAACACCTCCACATGCATGTTAGCAGCAAAATGCATCCCTACACGCCAAGTGATATCATTGGATTTTGTTGCAACCCTAGCATTGGGCTCATGACCAAGGCAAAGGCTTGCAAGGTTGCGGGCCAAGAGGAAAGCCGGGAGTGAAGGAAAGTGTAAGGGAATGAACCTTCACAATCCCAAAGGAGCTTTCACTTTGGGAGTTGGAGTCCCGATGGACTCTCGAATGTTCAGAGAGTGATTGCAAGGGTCAAAACCCAATGGCTCGAGGAGTTCTTCATACCATTGAAAATCTATTAAAACGTAGATGTATAAAATGGGCTCGCATCACCCATTTGGACATCTAAAACACAAGTTATGGCCAAAAGAAAGGCCGAGAGTCAAATTGGCAGTTTGACTCCCGACCGCTAAAAGTTGGGAATCACCCTAATTTCCTTATGTGCAGGTGATGTGTGACATATCGTTGAAAAGCTCTCGACGAGGGCTACAACTTTGTTTTAGACTTCATCTCAATTGGAGGTCTGCACACAAAGTTATGGGTCCCCAAAGTCGCAAGAGTCCCAACTTTGGCAATTTCGGGACTCCCATTCGGGAGTCCCAGGACAAAAAGTCATTTAGATGTGAGCCTTGTGGAGAGGCACAAAATATACTATAAGGGGAATGGTGGTGACTTCCCCCAAGTTCGGGCCGTGGTGAATCTTGTGAATCCGAGTTTGCCCATGGTTCGTCCTAACACCAAAAGTGCTCCAATTATGCATTAACCACCTTGTGCTGGTTTTGTGTAGGTCTGTGTGAGTAATTAATGCTTGTCACTCTTCCTAGTCCCATCCTGGAGCTCCAACACACCCTTCTACCCCTTCAAAGTGTTACGAGCCAGGGAGCATGCTTCGATTCCTTGCTTTTCCACTATTTTCACTTTGAATTCACATTTGAGCCCATTAAGGAACTTGGGGGTGCGTCAATATGAACAATATACATACATACACATAATTAATATACACAAAAATAAATATATTTATGATATATGTAATATATCGTAAATATAATTTTAATACATACATAAAAATACACCCCTATGTCACTGTAGAATACTTTAAGGATGTGACTAATTTGATGACTATTGCAACTAATGGGACATATCAATATATTCATGGATGAAAATCAACCTAAAAGCCATCTAATTGATAGGATAAAGTTTCCAATAGTTGCATCATAGTTGTAAGAGTGACCGAAATAGTAGAAATTTGATGGTATAATTGTAAATATTCCCAAACTTAGTGGTAAACAACTACAAATCGCATGTAATTGCAAATGAAGTGGTTTTGGCTGATTTCTACTAACGATTGCTCCTTGACTTGTAGAAGTTTCACGAATAGTGAATGATGATAATCATTGTGTAGGTGCTAATCCTACATGCATTACGGCATCCCATACCTTTTTTTTCTATAGATGACTTTTTAGCACCCCTTAACACCTTATTCTGGGTCAGTCTCCTTAACCCCTTGGAGATTTTCAATGGCGGGAGTCACATGTTCTTTGCCCAGTTCTAATCCTTTTACCCTTTGATTTCTGAATTTTTATTCTAGGAATTTTTTTTCCCCCCTTCCTCTTATCCTGCAACAACAGAGAAGGATACCATCGGATGGTGTCCAACCTAGTAGTATTCGTCTCTTCTAGAGCTTCTTCCTTCTTTATCTACTACCTTTATGCTTCTATTTCAAGTTGCTATAAACAATCATTCCCCTTTTCGTTCTTGGTTACTCTTACCTACCACCTTCCTCAACCCATTGCCACCTTAAACCAGAATTATTCATACAAAGGTCACGTCATAAGGGTTATAGAAGTTATTACACACCAAATGAGTTCACATCATTCAAAGTGAAGTTACAACATAATTCTTCCAACCAGAAGTTGCTCCATTCCCATCTTTAGCTCAGTTTTACCTACTCCATAAACTTTCCCACTTCACTACAATCCTACTTCCTCCTATCTACTACTTCAAAGCCCTTAGTATTAACCACAAGGAAAACAAACCCCCTTGACTTCTAACTGTCAAGATAGCCCTACTTCCTATTTATATCTTGTTCTCTTGCTTTTGCAAGAGGATAGACCACTGCTTGCTTGCTCACTCCTACATCCCACACCCCACACACTCTAACTTCCTCCCCTTTTCTAACCCTAGTCCCCTTATTCCAACAAGTCATATACCTTTGCTTGACCTCCACTAGTCACTTCCCACTCACCATGCTCATGCATTTTTCCCCATGTGTCGCCACAATTGCCACTACTTGAAAATGTTGTCTCCATTTTCAACAAATGTTGTCGCAACCCTACATTTGGAAGAGTGGGAGGATGACACTCACACTCTCGAAATGGGGATTTGGGAGTCTACTGGGACTCTGGAAACTTTAGAGTTCGATTGTAAGAATCAAAACACCTTGCATTGAGGTGTTCTTTCTATCATTGGAAAGCTATCAAAGTGTAAATGTCGAAAATGGGATAGCATGAGCCATTTGGACATCTACAACACAAGTTATGGCAAAAAGAAAGGCCAGGAGTCAAACTAGCAATTTGACTCCCAACCACTAAAAGTCGGGAATCGACCCGACCTTAGTGCGTGCAAGTGGAATACGACACATCGTTGGAAAGCTATCGAAGTGTAGATGTCGAAAATGGGATAGCATGAGCCATTTGGACATCTACAACACAAGTTATGGCAAAAAGAAAGGCCGGGAGTCAAACTGGCAGTTTGACTTCCAACCACTAAAAGTTGGGAATCGATCCAACCTCAGTGCGTGCAAGTGGAGTGCGACACACCGTTGGAAAGCTCTCGACGAGAGTTACAAGTTTGTTCAAGACCTCATCCCAATTAGAAGTCTGAGCAAAATTTATGACCCCGCAAAGTGGCGGAAGTCTAAACCAGGACAGTTTCGGGACTCCTCCTTGAGAGTCCTAGGATAAAAAACCATTCGGATGTAGGTGCCGCGGAGAGGCGCAGAGAATACTATATGGGGGAAGGTGGTGGTTTCCCCCGAGTCCGAGCCGTGGTGAATTTTGTGAATCCAAAGTCGCCTGTGATTTGTCCTAGCACTAAAGGTGTTCTAGAAAGTGAACTAACCAACTTGTTAGTTGGTTGGATGTAGATTCGAATGAGTAACTAAAAACTTGTCACTCTCCCTAGTCCCATCCCGGAGCTTCAGCACGCCCCTCTACCCCTTTTAGTGCTGAGAACTGAGAACGTGCCCTGAGCTCCTAACATTTCCGTTGTTTGACCAACTTAGACTCATATTGAGTCTAACAAGGAGCTTGGGAGCGTGTCAAATGTTGACTTGACCATTCCTTGAAAAGTTGGTTAATTCATGATGTTGTGGCCTCCCACCTTCATCCTCCTTGCCTCTTCATGATTGCTATGATCCTCTACCTCTACCATCATCATTCCCTTCTTCTCACAACCTCCCTCTCACACTCCATTCATCACTCAAGAAGGAGAAAAAGAAATTAGATCCACTCATCAGTGAAGAAGGATAAAAAAAAGTCAACATTGATTTCTTACTTCTCAACTCCTTAGAAATGCCACTAATGATTCCCTACCCTAACCCTCATTGCTTAGAAACTTTTAGAAAGCCTCCTTCCCCCTGCCCATAACTTCTTATCTAACAAGGTTAGTTGATTGAACAAGGACACAAAATCTAACCTTATCTTCAAGCAGTCAACCTACATTCCCCTTTTCTTAACCAGGCCACCCCCTCAAGCTTTACTGGGATAAGAGTATACCTCTTAAACTAATCCCTTAGATTCAAGCTTTACCCCAAAATTTCCTTATCTATTTTAGCCTTCCTAATCAAAATTGAGTTAGGTTAATTTGAACCCAACAATTGTAAGGCAACAGAAACAATGAGATGCAACCTCGAGATATTGCAAGGCCACAAATATGTGCAACCAGATGGTGATTTTTTAGAAGTCATTCGAAGACCTCCAAGAATATGTAAGAATTCAAAATGCAATTGCATTGTGTGCCAAGGCGTTATTTTGTTGCTGAATATTATTGGACATGAATTGGTAGGGTAGAATTGTAATTTGTCACATGATGCGCTGGTGTCAGGTGGTTCACTGTGGCCCATCTCCTTCAAGAAGAACATACGGCAATCTTGAAGCGGTTTATGCTTTTAGTGCTGTAGAACTGAGGTACTTCTGCTTCCTGTTATTTTTTCCCAGTTCTCGACTGAGACTTGAATTGTTTTTTTTACTAAGATCTAAACCATGATCATAGTTTCAATGCTACATGTAGCTAGCGAGTGCACATTATGAAGTCATCTCTCTACATGCAGCGTCACTGATCGGCTGAGTGTCACGAGATTAACAAATTCCAGGGACTTATTTAATTGCAGCGAGATTAACAAACTCCAAGGAATTAGAACTGCTGGTCGCGTAAGATCGGTGACAGCAAGATTGTCGCAGGCAACCGTTGATAGAAGCGGAATTGTCGTTGGCTGGTTTGGATCAGGTGTTGCTGTTGCGTACCCAGACTAAGGTGCTTTCAACGGTCCAGTGGCAGACTTCAGTCCCGGGCTGAACATTGAGAGCCGCAAACGCCGGGTGCTTGGACGACCACCATGAAGTATCCAAATGGCAAATCGCCACAGCGTTGATGCGCCCGCCTTCTGCTGCTTCGAGGGTAGCCTGCAAGACTCGTGTTTTGCTTAGCTTGTGGCAATAATATACCTGAGATGGGAATGAGAGACTATGGCAAACGACCGGTGTGTCTTCAATATCGGCTGAGCGTGTGTGGTAGTCCACAACTGTCACGGGACCGCTTACAGCCGATGCTTTGGCCGATATTACCGTACTGGTCAAGAGTTCGACATTTTGCCCCAACAGAGAGGACACGAACTTCGCCATCGCTTTCTCAGATGTTGGGCACAACGCAGGCTTCTCTTCAGGAGTTAGATTAGCAATTCCTTCGCAATAGGATATGGTTGTTTCCATGCTACTGGCCATCTCCGTCCCTTCCCTGATGTTGAAAGCTTGCAGCAACTTGGGGAGGTTGCTTGCTTTCAATGCAGGGAGAGTGTCAGCAACAGCTCCTGGGAGAAAATCTCTTCTAGAGTTTGCAGCATCGTTCAGGAAATTCGCTCCCAATTCCAATGTGGACCCCTTCACTAACTTGCTCTCCAAGAAGAAACCAAGCATCTGAAAATCAGGAACATTTTCCAAGTCTTCCTTTGGGTGCATGTCCGCATTCCTGTTTTTTTTTTGGCCGTCTTCGTCAGGTTTGGGGATGGAAGTTGCCGCATAAAAGTTGTTGAAAGCATATTGGTACTTTATTTGGCCTACTACGTCAGATTTGGGCGTTGAAGTTGCCGCATCCCTGGAATCGACTCTCGTCTGATCGTCAGGTTTGGGTGTGGAAGTTGCGCGTGGATTGACACTGGGCGAATAATCAGAAGGCGTCGTCACGGCGGCAACGACTACCTGTGAAACACAACCGCCGAGTCCACAACTCACCAGCCCTTACGTTAGATGTGAACCCACAATATTCATGTGGCTGGTTAGCTACTTCTGTCCGCTAGAGTGAACCTGAAATTTTTTGTGAAGACAAATAATTACAGAATTTACAGTTGTAGCTACTACTCATGTTCGACTCCAAATAATTTGCTAAGGTCTAGTACATCATATATATGTATGTATGATTATTTGCCAAACTGTTGAAATTTTATTTATTGTCTGAACCATTGGGTTACTAAATTACAAATACACAACACAAGCTGTACTTTGCATACATATTCCTCAACTGTTGAAAGTCTGGAAAACTAAAACTAAAACTGAGGAAAGGAGGAGCTAATGGGCATACGTACCAGACACATGACAAGGATTAGCAGGCTGCAACTATGAGCTCCAGCCAATGCATCATTGGTGAATGCCATTACTTACAAGACCAGCTCTTCTCTCTCGTAGACTAAAATCAAGTGTACTGGATCAATCTTTCAGTCAGAGCGTCTATCTGCTACGAAGCTCATGAGAACCAAAGACAAAGGCTTGCTATTTGAGCCTTTGTTTGACAGCTACTCAAGGAACTGGTAGGTAACAAGGCCGGACAGCTCTGGGGCCGTCTGTGCCAACTTCAACCACTCCACCCTCAGAGATGATGAGATGGCATAAGATGCTTTACAACATGGGGGCGGGCCAGCACTCAACAAATGGAATGAATTATTTGTGGCTTCCTTTGCATGCCCTCTAATCGATGTTTTTTTTTTTTGCCAATTTTGTCGTCTTCAAACTTTAGCCGGCCATATTTTCCATTTTGTGGGCAAAATTTTCTCGAATTTACGTTAGAAAAACGACAATCTCCCGTTTTTTCTAATTTTTTTGGTTGCGAAATCTAACCACAAAAAAATAAATCAATGCCTGTAATGCCCATGTTTGTCTGTTTTGAGGTGAAGGCCCCAACTTGTGTGACGTACCAGCCTTCAACAACTCCCTTCCGTTAACCCCTAAGAGCCTAAGCTCATTTCATAACCACTAGTGTGGCCTGTGTGGCTGGCCCAAATGTGAATAGACTCTGAAATCCAGATTTTCTTTCATGTTTTGAATTTTTGCGGAATTTTCAGTGACAAAAATCACTTAAAATCCTATATTTTCCAACATTTTAGGTCCAAAACTTATGAAATAAATTCAGCTTGTCAAGATCTCTCCAACAATATTGAAAGCACATTCCAATTGCTTTGAAAATTATAGTTTTGATCCAATTTCTTTTTCAGTGAAAAGTTCTTTCAAAATTATTAACTTTTGCATTGCCTCAATCGTCTATGAAACCAAGTTGATGCATCCTTACTTGTAGAGACTGTTGTACCCAGATCTGCCTTGGCGTTTTCATGCTTTCACCTCTGTTTTCATTCATGTCTTCGTTAAACATCTACACTATCTGCACATCGCAAACCATGCACTGGTGAGCTTTGACATTCAGATTTTGTCTCACGTTCAAGGGTTAATTCTGACCTCATATTCAAGGGTTAGTTCTAAGGGTGGAACTAAACCCGCTGCAAACTTTGCAAGTGATCGAAGACCTAATCATTCAGAATTATCATCTTTGGCCTAATCACAAACTTGTGTTTAGTTAGAAAATTTAGTATGCGGAGGACATCTTCTCAAGCCCCTTTCCTCAAACCCTCACTCCTACATTTGTTGTCAAATTGAGAATCAAACCCAATTCAACACTTCGACTCGTAACCTAAACCACCGCATAGGCCTCTCACAGGGTTCCACACTTGAGACCCAACTAAGTGAATCCTCTCACTTGAGGGTTCACCCAAAAGGGAATGTCAGAGACCTTTGAAAGATACCAAGAACATGGTCCAAAGCACCACAGTTTGGGAGATCTCAATGTGACAAAACGAAACAAGAGAAAACAAATTACCAAGTACTTAATAGCAGGAACTTTCATTCTGAAATGGCGTGCAGATTATTGGGCAGAAATTATTTAGAGGAGGCCACATTACTGTACGACTTGATCGGACTCAGCAACTGACTGTCCAAGTTTTAATTAATTTTTTAATTTGAACTTTGGCAGGTGGTTTTTAATTTTGAAATTTTCAGCATGTAATGTCCGTCCGGTCGTCCTCCTTGGGGGTAAGGGGGTTAGGGTTAGCACGCCCTTCATAATGAATATTTTTGGGCTTATGATATAGTTAACCTTATGCTTTACAATTGGGTGGGGGAGTAAGGCCCATGGGTGGCCTTACCTTATACTTAAGTAATTTTTAGTTTTTACAGCATGTAAAGACTTGCAATAAAACTAAATTTTGCCAAGTTGAGAATTGGGATCAGGTTTTTTTTGTTATAATTTTTTTTAATAATTTTTTTAAAAATAAATTTATTTATAAATCTGTGATATCGAAAATTTGGCGAAAATACTAGGAAAATTAGTTGACTTTACACTAGGGAAACAAAAAAATTCCCTATTTACACTAGAACTTGGGATGCCTTTTGTTTCCCTGTTTACCTTTTCCATGGAAGGGATCTCTTCGCCTATCTCCCCCCTTCAACACAACAACCCTCATGAAACCAATGAATGAAGAAGAGGCCCCTTTGGAGGACCCGTGTGTCCACTGGAACCATCTTGCCCAAGAGAGGCACGCTCTCAATTTTTAAAAAAAAAATACAGTTTGAAGAAACCGGGGGACTTCACAGTGTCCGAAGGTCACGGGTACCCACTAGTACTTAATAATACACATGCATTTGTCCAGTGTCTCTAGACTGTGTCGTGATTAAGATTTTGTCCTGCAAGGAACACAGTTAAAACTGACAGTCAGCAACTTGTAGATTTTAAACTTTAATATAATTATAAAAATTTCGGCACAACTGATTTATTTTGTAGTTGGACAAAATTTATGCCAAAACCATTCATGTACTACGGGTAGTACCTGGGCGACTTCGCCACCTCTGTGCCAAATAATTATTGTAATTTGATATTTCTAATTCGGCAGTTGATTTTTAAAATTTTAAACTTTTTGACATAAAGGATCATAATCCATAAAATTAGTGTAACTTTTTAAAGTTGTGTCCTTGTCCATGTGGTTAGACAAATCAAGATCAGTACTGTCTAGACAAGACCCAAGTTCAAATTGGCTGCATGCAACTGTTTTTATTGCTCTTATTGAATTTTTGAAAATTTTGGCATAAAGTGCTATTTTTCAAATTTTTGAATTTTTTTAAATAATTTAATTTATGCCGAAGCTACCAAGGTACTAACATATACACTCCCTGGAGCTCTTTGGGATAACCACACCTCAGTAAGGCTTACATGCAAATCCCTTAGAGACATGGTTTTAACAGAGTGATATATCATATGCACAAGGCTATAGCCCAAGTTCCAATTGGTTGAGACGCAATTCATCATTAAGCCCTGTCATTGAGATCCCAACAAGCAGTCCATATTCATACCAACAAATAACAGAAATTTTTTTTAAAAAAATACAGTACCATTAACAACCACACTCAAACATAAGCAAACAAAGAAAAACCAATACTGCAAGCATAGAAAGACTCAGTAAGATGACTTATAAAATTAAAAAAATCCCCATACTGCCAAAAGAAAAAATCTTGAGCATTTTGAACTCATATTGAGTCCAGTGTATTTTATTTTTTAAAAATTGTGATGTAGCCACATTGGCCATCCATCTTGAGTATTTAGCCAGGATTGGTTGTAGGACAGACAGGAACCTAAGTCTTTCTTAGAATCCTGTTACTTTTTAAGTACCTCTAGGTACACACAGTCTAAATGCAGCGAACAGCACCTTTTTCCCTTAAATTTTTGGCGAATTTTTGAATTTAAAAAAAAAGCCTTTGAGCTTGTCGCAGGTCATTTTTAGATTTCGCAACAGTGCGAAATTGTGCACCAAATAAAAGTCTGATTGAGTCGCTCATTGGCAAAGGAGACTTTATTTTTCTCACTTTGTTCAACACCATTATTGGCCTTGCAAAAGGACAAGGGCAAAAACTTTGGGACATATCAGTTCAAGAGGCCCATTATTTTGCTACATATATTCAAGTGTAGTCCAGTCCTGCAGTTTGGTACGTTAAAGCATAAGACTCCTGGTTCTGGTTAGTGGAGGTAGGGTTCAAAGGCCAAATTCAGGCTTATCAATTAAGGCACCACATGGCATTATACAACATTGCCACATATACCACATGCATGTTATAGTTAAAAGACATTTTTTCTGGTTTTGACAAAGTTTTAAGAAAGAGTTTTAAAAAGACTAATTTGCTCACTAAACAAATTGTCAACTCAAGGATTGAAGTTGTAAAGTTTATCAGTGATTTGTATTTTTGGCAAAAAAATCACCAAAAGGTGACACTGCCTCAAAAATCTGGTTAAAATTCTTTTTTTTTTGGCAAAAGATTTGCCAAAACTTTTGACCAGTTTTATTTTTGAGGGCGTGGGGGATAGTGTCGCCACAGGGCCTATGGTGACAGTTTTAATGGTCCTTTATTGCACAATCTGACTTCGGATTCTCGTTGCTCCTAGTACACTATTAACTACAAATTTGCAAAAACAAAACCATTGGTTTGAATTACCCAAAATAATTATCAATTTCAAAGAGTGAGGGAAAATGTTAATTAGTAATGGGTTCTTATTGCAGGTAGTACAAAAGTATTGCATATTTTTGTTTTCCCTAACTACCCATTTACATGACCAAGATGAGCAAATCATTATCACAAAAATTATGTTTTGCAACTTTTAGCAAATGTTACAATGTTGGATTCATTTTTTGTGAAACAAAAATCAAGGTGGAAGTCAAGGTTGAAAAGGAATATGAAGGAAGAATTATATCCACAATTTGAAATGTACATATTATAGGTGTACATGTATTATTTTGCAATAATAGCTCATGTGAAGGAAGAATTATTTCCACATTTTGAAATTTGCATATTATTGGTGTACATGTATTATTTGGCAATAATAGCTAATGTGAAGGAAGAATTATATCCACATTTTGAAATTTGCTTATTATTGATGTACATGTATTATTTTTACAATAACTGCATCACAATATTGATCTGAAATTTCATTTCTTGCTTTTTAAATTGGTGAAAAAGAATTCTTGAGAAGATTATTTGTCATTTGGTAGTTCTTATAAATGTGGCCACACTAAATGTGATAGGATGTCTCGTCCTTTGACTCCTATAGTTTGCAATTATTTCCAAATTGATTCAAATGCAGAAAGTTTTTTGATCTAACATAATTTACACTAATTAATATGAACCCTTAGTCAAATTAAAGTATGATAGTTTTAAAGCTTTTATATTACATTAGCTTTTTAACCTTTTTTTTTCATTTTGTTGACAATGCATTAGTGGCAATTCCATCCTAAAAAAATTTAGCATTGATGGTGACAAGGTTTGAAAAAACTATCAAAACCATGAAAAAAACTGGCAAGAAAACTTTCTTGAAATGGTCCTTTAACATGCAAAATGTCTAGTAATTTGTGACCAAATTTGATGAAAGTTTAGCAAAAAATTTATTTGGCAAAAAAATAAACCCAAAAAAGAGCTTTTATGTGATCCTTTTAATCAACAAGTATTACATAAAAACCTCTAAACATTTGAAAAAATGTGAAATGAATGTGGTAATAGCTTTAATGACACCGTATGCAAATGAGTGTGAATAATAACAATAACCACAAATTTTCATGGCTCAAATATTCTTTAGACTAATCTTTCAAAGGCATAATTTAAACCCAATTTGTCACATTACTTAAAGTTTTTTTGGTTATTTTATATATTCATTAGATTTACTTCAAATTTATGCAAATAATACAATAGTTCAAATCCTTCAATGTGTAGCAATATCTGGTCACAGTGTTACCTTTTATAAAAAGTCAATAAAAGGATTTCATATTGGACATTGTAATTGCTAAATGAAATGTGATTTTCTATGGATTGCATTGCAAAGTTCAAGTCTCAATAACACCCACATGCACGTCGTCGATACAGACGCAGAAGAAGCAAAAGCAAACACCCATCATAAGCTCGATCTTCACAACATGTTGCATCCTGAGCTTGCTCGTCTCCTCACTCACTCGGACATTCCTGCACAGAGAGCGAGCGATGAACTTCTTATAGCTGAAAGCTTAAACAAAAACTTAAACGAAAGATGCACCAAGATGCAGCTGGATCACGAGAGAACAAACAAATTCTTCTTCTTCTTCATGACGATAAATGTGTGCTTTGCATTTGCATTTCTTTTGCACAACTCATGAGCTTTGAGATGATCTTCCTCAAAAACTTGACGTAATCCGGGCTCTTCACGAGTGTTTCAAGAACGTTGGAAGATGATGATGCTGATGAAAACATGCGTTGCAAGCGGCGGGGAGCATCATCGCCAATGGGGTTTTTTTTTTCCTTTTTTTTTGTGGCGAATTTTGGCCACTTGGCGACCAAAAATAAGGGTGGGAGGAGGGGTGCTGCAAACTGTCCAAAGGATTTTTTTTCGGTGAAAAAGGGCCCACAGTCGCCATATTTCAAGGAAAAACAAAAAAAGTGGAACTCGCCATATTTAGAGCATTGGTAGTTGTATTAGGTTCTTGTATGTTGCCATTTCTATAGGGGAGTTTGAAAAAAATTCTACTTTGTCTCTTAGCTCTACTAGCCAAACTTGGCTAAGTCCTCTTGTGGATGATCGCCATTCCACCTACATCACAAAATTGAAAAAACAAAAAAAACAAAAAAAAGAATAAAAAACACTGAAAGTATAGGTACCTATATACCTATTTGCCATTAATTTGTGAAATTTACAACACCATCAAGAGATTGGGATGTTCTCCAACAAGCAAAATGCATGATTTGCTTCAAGAACAACCAACCAACCAACCAACAAACAAACAAACAGCAGCAAAAATTAAATGCATACATACACTTAAGTATGGGTGTGCATATTAAGCTTCTTGAGAATTGAATTTGCAATTAATTTGTGATATTTCAAACACTCCATCAAGAGATTCTTTATTACACTTCCCCTTTTCCCCCACCCACTTCTCGATTTGCATGTGAGGAACACAATTGGGTGTGTGTGTGTGTGTGTGTGGGGTCTTACGGATTGAAGAGACTACGATTGGGTTTGTGTGGGGTCTTTCGAATCAAAGAGAACGAACTCATTAGGCATATTATTGTGTGGTAGATTTCTCTAGTCCTTTACAAAACCATAATCTACTTGATGATTGCAGCAACAATCTGCTTTGTCTCCCCTGGTTTGGAACTTTCTGTGGCTTCTTGTTGAAGAGGTGTTAACCTTACTCTCGTGGTTTGGCATGTTCTATCACTTTTTGTTGAATAAATACTAACCTTCTAATGTTTTTTTTGTATCGCGAGAATGGAGATTTCGTCATTCTTATGAAATATATATATATAGGATTGCCCTTCGAGTTGAAAGGCTCTTGTAAACCTTGCTTTGCTTGCCCTCTACTCGATTTTTTGGGAAGGGGGAGGTGATGGGATGATATGATCTATTGAGGAAAGAGCTCCTCTCCTCTCCTCCAAGCCTTGAATTTGATGGATTGGAATCTCAGTGAATTTTTTTTAACGGTGAAATTCTGTTATTTAGTGAAAACAAATTGGAGAAAAACTTGAAATGAAAACTATGTGAAATGTGTTTTTCCCCTTGAGCTATACAAACAGCTACAAAGTCCAATCACATTCATCCAACACAAGGTAACCTTCCAAGGGGTTCTCTCCATAATTGGCAAAAGGAAGCTTGAGTACTATGGAACAGTCCTGGTAATGCATATTCCACTAAGGAACACAGTGAATCCAATGGGGACAATCCACCATTTTGTTAGGTGATAACAAGTTAGGGTCTATTTCACAAGGCAATGTATTTTTTAATCAACAATTCAAATTTCAGTTGTGTATCTAAGAGCATCCTCATCGGAATCAGAATTTTTTTAAAATATTAATTAATGATGAATATCATCCTACTCCCACTCATAAACCTCTAAACAAAACTTTTTAATTATTGTATCATTTATCATTTTGCACTTGAATCAATAAAAAATTTCAAGGAATTCAAAGCAATGTATTTGTTTACAAGGATTGAATATCACTGAGCCATAAATGGCAAATTTGTAGAGCAAGAGGGGTTTTTTACACCACCTTGCTAGGGAGATTTAATATGAAAATGCTAAATGTGTGGAAATCACCCCAATTTACACACATTTATAGTTTACATTTTGAAAGCACCTTTGTCTTTTCTTTTTTCAAGTGCTTGATTGAAGAATACATTGGATTATTGCCCTTTGGTTTGAAGGACTGCTAATTTTTTGTCATGAATCTCAAGTACTAAACTGCTGCCCCCACCCACCGCCCTTCAGTTCAATCAGAAAACTCCTTTGAAGGACAATAAGTGATGAAACCATGGCAAACACCATTAAACAAAGCACCCCCCACAAAGGGGAATTAGATGGAACAAAGAGAGAGGACCCAAGTTGAAGCCTGAAGGACCAAACCCAAAGTGAGTCACTAATGGTTTTGCAGTTTTAAACTGGAAAATGTAATTTCGACACAATAAAATGATTTTTATGAAAAAATGGCCCTAAGTCACCAGATTTCCAAAAAAATGAAATCACATGAGTTTCACACAACCTAACAAGTAGCCAAAATATTTACAAGGTTCTTAAAATTTCCTGCTTTCATATCTGGTCTACAGCCAAATTTGGCTAAATCTTCTTGTGAATGATTGTCAGTTTGGCTACATCAAAAAAAAGGGGGTGGGGGGTTGGGCCAAAAAAGAAAGACAAGAATAAACCTTGCACACCCTCCTAAGAAAATGCCTGGGAAAATATAATTTTCTAAATAATTCTAACAATTTTTCTTACAATTTAATTGTTTCCAAATTTTCTCTTTTCCCACTCTTCCATTTCTGCCAGAATTAGAAGATGCTTTGACCCTTTTGTGGATACTTGGTGCAGAGGATAAAGTGAACTCATATATAGGGTGCAACATGGGTATATGATACTCATATGAAATTATTGGTATTGAAGAACATACCACATACCAGTGGGGTATGACCTTAGATCATCTACGCCAACACTCAGTATAGGACCCGCAAAAATAATTCTGACATCCACGTTTTAGTTACCAACTTTTTTCCAACCCCACCCATAAAACTGGAACAGGGAGAGTGTAATAAGTAGATGGTAAACTACTAATAGCAAACTCACTTGAACCAATCAAACTATCTAGCCAAGCAGAAACAGGGAACAGTCAATGAATACGATTAGACTCTGGTTATTTAGACTCTTCCAGGGCTCCTCCGGGGCTCTCTGAAAGCTGTAGTTGTTTTCAAGTTCCCATCAGTCTTCCACTGGATGTACTGATGAAACCTCAGCTAAAATTTCCAGTGCAGGGTCACATACTGAGTATTGGTGGAGATGCTCATGGGCAGTACTAGCGTTATAACAGTACCAGTCTGTCATGGAACGTGATCAGGTAATACCAGGTATATACTTGCCTTATAGCAATATCAATATCAGTTTTATACCTGTTTAGACCAGGCAAAAAATCAGTCTTTCGACCTAATATCAGTACTAGATTGGTATGAAAGTTCTTTAGAAATACCCAATATCAATATGTGTCAGGTATGGGGAAAATACCAGCACAGAAAAGGCCCCACAACAGACCAGTCTGGTATGTTCAAAAGTCAATAACCAGTCCAACATTGGTGACTATCACCCTTCTCACCAGACCTCTGGCAAATTTTATTCTCGAGGTTGAACATGACAACAAAGAGGAAAATGAGAGAGAAATGCAAAGGACACAAGTCTTCTTTGAGAATTCTGCCCTGTTAGAGATGCTAAAGCGCTAGTTCTGCTACCAGCGGTTGTCTAGGTCCATTGTATACAGACAACTAGAGCATCCAGAGTTGTGCTCAGTAGACAACCCTGCAAAAGTATTTTTCACATCCAAGTTTAGTTATTTACTTTTCTTGCAAACCACACCCATTAAACTGAATCTGGGACAGCAAATAGGTGGGGTTTAGCGAACCACATGGACCAATCATTATGATAGGCCAATCAGAAACAATGAGTACCAGTCAGATCATATTCATTACACTCTTTTGCGCAGGTGCACATAGTGTTTCGGCGCCTTTTACCAGCGACCGCAAACTTTGCAATTATTCTGAGCCAAACCAGCAACTTTTGACTTTTCTTCATCCAATTTTACTATGCAGTATCACATACAGATCACCCCTGGAGACGCTCTTAGAGCTCTAAACAACACAAACATACATAGTCTCAACTAGTGGACAAACAAGTTGAAACCTTTTTTTTCCAACTTTTGAAACAACCCCCAGGTCCTTCACTTTTCATAGGAATTAGATTTTATCTCTCTCTCTACACAGCCAGTGTTTTTATATGGTGTCTATTGGGTCATTTAAATTATAATGTAGAGGTCATTATATTGTTGCAATTGGGATTTTTATTTCTCATCTAAATTATAATTTAGAGGTCATTATATTAATCCTACAACTTCATGGACCAATAGTTTCCCAATTTTCATTTAATATTTTCAATTGCCATTTTCAATTTTTTTAACACTTAAAAAAAAATCACACTCAAAAGCTTGAACAATATTCATATGTCAATCATTTTTTATTTGGCACAATCCAATATAATATTATCAGAATGTCCAAGATTATTTTCTATGCAAATTATGCTGATGTGCATACCTTTACATGGATATTGTTCTTGTACAAGTACCAATCATTATTGACAACAACTTTTGATTACACATGGCTAGATATGACATTCCAAGTAACATGATGAAATTTGTTTGAACACTAATATATTGTTCTACCTCCTTCCATTGTAACATTAACCTATAGTATGTTAGTTAATAACATATAGTTAATTATTTAATTATTAATTAGATGATAAATGAATTGTTAATAGGTAGTTATATTTAATATTTAATTAATTAGTGAGTATTAATGACCATTAAATAATAGTTAATGCTATTATTGGAGCTAATATAAGTAGGAGGGAATAGTAAATGTATAGTAGGTATGTAAGTAAATGGATAGGTGGTTAGTTAATTAATTAATTAAGTAGGTTAACTTAAGTAGCTTAGATAAATATTAAGTCTAGGCTAGGTAGTTAAGTAGGTCATGTGTAGCTAGGTAAGTAAGTAAGTAGATTAGGCTAATGTGTAGATAGGTAGTTAATTAAACTAAGTACATATGCTAGCAGATATATATAAGCCATGCTAGATTGAACAAAGTTAAATATATAGCTAGCTTCCTAGTTACCTAGGTAATTAGTCTAGGCTAGTAGGTAAGTTATGGTAGATTAAGCATTAGCTAGTTAGTAACTTAATTAAGAAGTAGTTAGTGGTTGTTAATGGTTGTGACTAGGTTACAACTCAAATGTTTATCCCATATTTTTTATCTTCTCTTTCAACTTTGCAAATTATATAAATAGCACACTAAAAACATTAAAAACACAAAAAAACATTTGGGATGAGTCAATCAAAGAGGCTTGACCCTAAAGGTTAAACCCAAATTTAAAAAATTATTTTCAAAAAATTAAGAAACCAACTTATCTCATAGTTTAAGCCAATTTACCTACCTATCTAGCCTGTGCCTATATACCTACCTACCTAAGTGGGTAGTCCTAAGTAGCCTAGGCCTACCTAGGTTTAAGTAACTTATGCCTACCTACTTACCTAGGTTAGCTAGGACTAAGTAGTTTAGGCTTGTTTACCTACCTACCTATTTACTTGGGTTAAATTTAAACTTTCAAAATCAAGTGATGAATCTAAAATTGACATGTGGTGATTAATGGTTGGATGGAAAAATGAAAACTTAACCCTAAAACCCAATTTCAAATAATATTGACATGTGGCATATTTGAAATGATGGTGACACATGTCAAAGATGTAACCCTAATTTAAATTCAATTACATTTTTGATTTAATAGGCCTTAAAGCTTAAATGTGCCATGTGTCATAATATGATTTGCCTAAGATTTTAATTTCATTTTCAAGGGGAAACCATTTTAATTTCAATGTTAGTCGCAAATCATCAAGGTATCATACATGTCAAACATGGATGAAACTATATTTGTCGACTGGTCAATTCACTCAACTTTAAAAACTATTGTCTTGTGCAACTTTTCTAACGCAACTAAACTCATTTTAGTTGCAATTGGACTTTGCAATTGAAAAATAGTTGCAAATGGTAGTTGTTGTTTTGCATTTTTTTTTCTAATTTGCCTATTTACCTAGCTTAGCTTTCTTATGCACATACCTATTCAACTACCATTGTTTACTTACCTACCAATTTAGCATGAACAACCTGGTGGCCTACATATGTAACTATCTACATACGTATGTACCTTCTTACTTTTCCACCTATGCACTTGCCTACTTATAACATACTGATAAATGCTTCTTAACCTAGAGGCACCAATAGCTTACTTGACTCAACCTAGCCTAGCTCAACCTAACATAACCCACCTACCTACCCATCTAATTATTTATTTATAATTATAACTACGTAGCCTAACTACCTACCTGCTTACGTGCCCACCTATGTTTGAATGAACTACTTACATGCCTACCCAGAACAAGGTAGTTGGGTAGCTAGCTAGTTAGTTAAACTAGGTCCATAGGTATCTATGTACATGGAGGTGCATATTATAAATGGGTACATATGTATGGATATACACTAATTACCTAGGTAGGTTGGTAGTTGTTATTTGTTTGGTTGTTTAGCCGTAGGCAAAATAGGTACATGTAGGTAGGCAAGTAAGTAGGTGGGTCCAAGCACAGTCAAGTAGACTGACGATTATACCTTTTTGGGGTTGAACGACAAGTAGTAGAAAACGTATCACAAAATTGTGAAAGATGTAATTTCATTAAACTTAAAAATTGAAATCAATAATTTTTTGCTCCTACACATATAAGAATAATATTAAAAAAAACATTAATTCAATAGTCATTCAAGTGCGTTATTATGAAATGCAAGAAGGTTTAGATCCTAATTGTATAATGTCATTTTTTATGAAAGTAGGTGCGAATAAATTAAAATATATATATTTTAAAAATTTAAACTAAAAGACATTAAGTATATGCCACAGACTTTTGGACATTTACTAGCGTGCCTTTATTTGCAAGCATACTATTTGGCACACTTGGTCCATGCTCACTATCATTATTGTCTTCCCGGGAATTTGCAGGTCAGTAGGAAATGGGTGGTGGGATTCATATTTTACACAACTTGAGAAGCAGGTACAATGCATGACTTGATGTTGTTACCGAGAGTTCTTGTGTTTACATGTATTTTCCTCCAAGACAAAGTCTGACTGGGTTATCATGGTTGCACAAAAATGTGAATGCAAAAGGTCAAATTCAGCATCCATTTCTTGCAATGTGTATTTTCTTTCACATGCTCAAGGTGCACATTGAGGGTGGGTGAAGTAGATTCCTACAAGATAGATCTTAAACCCCAATCTGTTGGATAGTTGTTGTCACTCCATTTGAAAATTCGGACACTGGGTGAATTCTACTTAACTGCCTATCTTCATCTTTGACCTAATTTTTTTGGCTGCTGGTTGGTGTAGGCTGCCGTTATTTGTCAAAAAGTGAGTCACGGATCTTAAGACAGGTCTCCTCTTTAGATTTTTCAGCAATCATAGAGCTACACAAAATATTTTCTATTTTCATAGCTTGTGTATTTGTTTGAAGCTTTCAGGTCATGAATGATAACTTCTCGTGGCCTGAGACCTTTGCTTATGTACAAGTAGCTCCTTGCAAACAATTTTATATCTGTCTCCCTTGCACTCTGATAGTCCAGGGCTTGAGTGACTTGTTGCAACATTTGAAGAAATTGAGGTAGTGTTGACTACTTGGGCACACATGTATCATCCAACTTCATGTCACTGGGAGGGCCTCATGTAGGGATTGCTGCAGTTCCTTTATGTGCTGTCAGTTTGCACACTGGACTTTTCAAGAATTGTATACTTGATATATGCAAATGTTGTGCATGGACCACATCCTAAATTTCTCCTGTTGATACTTACACACGTTAATTTACTGCTCCTTTCAATGCACAAGGAACTATATGGGTTACTTAGGTCTTTATTTGTTTGTGTACCACCACCACTTTGATCTCTTTGTGAAACAACTCGTTAACATTTACTTCAGGTTATGTCCCTTTGCAGGTTGATCAAGTGATTGGACACTGTGTACACATCAATGGTTCAGGTCTATAATCCTTATTACTGTTGCAAAAGAGCTTTGGATTTTCTTGTCGATTTATGTCTTGACCAGATGTGACTCATTTTTGCATTATTTTGTAGCATATTAGCCACCTTCTGTTTTGAAACAGAAACAATGATGGGTCATTCAGATTGGAAAGTTGGCAACTTTTAGCATTGAACGGTTAGTTGACAATTAGGATTCTGCTTAGCTATCCTTTAGTATGGCCATTTAAGTATGTTTTGACACACCACTGTTGACTTTTTGTCATTTCAATGTAGTTATTCCAGGGTGACAATGGCTTTAACAAAGTGATCTAGTGGATGCAGAATCAGCTTGCACCAACTGGATACATAATAATCTCTACTGTGAGTTCAAATTTGCAACCATTGAAGTTGCCACTCTTGTTTGATCAGTTTTTTTTGTGTTCCTTGGTCCACAAATGTTATTGACAAATTGTTCCAGGGTTCTAAATTTATGTGACAAGTCTGGGAATGGCTTGGCAAATACATGTTAGTTTGAAGAGAGCCAGCTTATGTGGAAGACCTTGAATTGTGAAATAGGGATGTTGAGCTTGCAGGAGTTGTCCAGATATTACAAAGGTGCTTCATTTTTGCCAAGACTCAACAATGAAATTGCTAAAAGCCACAATGAAAATACATAAGAAGTGGTTATGTAGCCTCAACCATCTGACATTTATCATGGTAGGTCATGAAAGTGGGCACCATCTGGTCCTCATTGCTAATACACTAACTAGACTGTAGACAGGTCTTGTTGAACTTGAGTTGGGTTTTAAGAGTCTCATCTTAAGTGCCATATGATAAATCACTCGGGAATACTACATAAATACCTAGTTGCTCACTCATTGTGCTTATTTGCAGTTTACAGAGGCTGTCATCTTGATGCCTCCTCAAACAGTTTGGTTTGGGCACTATGCAAACAATGATTTTGGTGGTGAAAAATTTACCTGCAAACAAGGTACTCAAATCCTCAATGTTAGGAAATTCATTTTTCAGGTTTTGATTTGTCTGGCGCTTTACTGTTATTTCTCTCCCAAAGTTTGCCAATCTGATCTCCGACTAGCTTTCGGCCCTACCAAAATTATATACCCGATATGTTGTCCAATTAATCACTATCAACTTGTTTCTTTTGCAGACTCATCTGTACAAGGAAGATTGGATTAGATTGCAAAGCTTGGACAAGGCAGGGAAGATTTGGTTCATTGCTTT
>Ga0209611_10003541_pt1 | contig 26991 bp, 17 predicted proteins | sample S1TSphgellanicum_3_FD_187693 | JGI IMG/M metagenome (GOLD analysis project Ga0209611, IMG submission 187693) | Host-associated microbial communities from peat moss isolated from Minnesota, USA - S1T2_Fc - Sphagnum magellanicum MG (SPAdes) (version 2) | ecosystem: Host-associated > Plants > Peat...
TTCAAAGGGTTTGGAGTAGTAGTCTTTTCTTTTTGGGGGGGTGGGGGAGAGGAATTGACACCCTAGTTTTAGTAGAAGGTCATCATTTGCACTTTCTAGAAATAAGTTTAATTATCCTACCAAAAGTAGGTGAGAGTTTTACTACTAGTTCCATTGGATTCAAAATCAGGAACTATCTTGTTAGGTAGCTTGTTTGCAAAGATGTTGTGTCAAATTGAGTCTTTGGCTGTTGTCTTTTGAAAAACATATGAAGGGCCTTTGACAAAGAAAGTATAGATTGACAACTCTTCACATTCAATAGGGAATAAAACTTGCCATATTGAAGCATTTGTCACCACAATGACACAATGCTAAAAATTCAATAGCCAATAAAATTTACATATTGAAATAATATTCAGCCACTTGAACATACAACACTTTGCATTTGTCGCTAGCAAGTTATGAACATACACAAATTATGATAGCCACATCTAGAGAAAAATATTTTCTTTGTAGCCAACTGGATCCACCTACCCCAAAAAAAATAGCCACATGGGTATACGAGCATTGACAATTTGTAGCCAATCAACCTACCTCACAAATTTGAGAAAAAAAACACTGGCTGCTATCCAGTTGGGGGGAGGTGGGGTGGGGGTCTTTGGAAAAAATGGCCAAAAGTTGCCATATTGCAAGGGAATAAAAAAGAAGCTGGAATTGCCACACCTATTTAGACAATGAGTTCCAGCTTGTTGAGACTATATAGCAGGAACCCTAAATTTCTTCTGATGTTGTCTCTGACATATAGCCAAAATTTGGAGCCAATATAGAGCAGGAATCCAAATTTTTTTTAATGTCCTCTCTGACCTGTAGCCAAATTTGGCTAAGTCGTCTTGTGGACGATCGCCAACTCATCGACCTCACAAAATTGGAAAAACAAAAAGGACCTGGAGCCTACTACTTAGAGAGTGCAAGGTAGAAGCACAAGCCATAAGCCATACTAGGTAGGTACATTGTGCAATATTCTCTCTGACTTGTGGCCAAATTTCACTAAGTCCTGTTGGGGACAATTGCCAACTGACCAACCTCACAAAATTGGAAAAAAAAAAAAAGCCCTGGAACCTACTACTTACAGAGTGCAAGGTTGGAGCACAACACACTAGTCACACTAGGTAGGTAAGTGGGTACAATGTGCAATGTGCCAAATTTTGCTTAAGTCCTCTTATGGATGATCGCCAATCCACCTACCTCACAAAATTTTGAACTTACAACCCTGGAGCCTGCTACTTCGATCATTCCCAGCGGTGCTCAGTATGTGACCTGCACATTAAAATTGGATGAAGAAAAGTCAAAACATGTGACCTGCACATTAAAATTGGATGAAGAAAAGTCAAAACATGCCGGTTTGGGGCAGCGAAATGGTTACAGAGTGCGAGGCTGGAGCACAACACACAAAGGCATGCTAAGTACGTTTTACACACTAGTGCGAGCAAAGTGAACACAGCGAGCGAGAAGTGTCCGCGACGTGGCAAGGGTCGAGTTTGCAGACAAATTTGGATCGCGCTCGCAGGTAATTTGTCGCGGCAGAGTTGTGGAAGGTATGTTTGAGAAGGCGTGTTTGAGCACGTTGTTGGCATTGTAGAAGTCTTGAGTGCAGGAACGAGGCAGAGAGGCAGCGGTAGAGGCGGGAGGAGGACGGGTTTTGTGTTGTTGTAGAATTGGAAAAGGGTTTCAAGGGTTTCAACTCTTAGGGTTCAGGTGGAGGGGTTAGGGCTAGAGGAAAAGAGAAGAGCTTGCGGAGTTTTCTGGAGGGGGAGCGGGGAAAGGCAAGAGCGAGAGAGGGAGAGACGCACGCACGCACAGCGGACGGCTTGGTTGTGGTGGTGGTCGCCGTGATGCCGTAGCAACCGAAAGGAAGGGGTTTCAAGGGTTAGGGTTCAGGTGGAGGGGTTAGGATTAGAGTTAAGGAGAAGAGCTTGTGGGTTTTCTGGAGGGGGAGCAGGGAAAGCCAAGAGCGAGAGAGAGAGAGCAGACGGCTGTGGTTGTGGTGGTCGTGATGCCTTACCCACCGATGCAAGGAACGCAGCAGGGACAGCTTATATGTGGTGGTTGTCGGACCCTGTTGGTGTATCCACAGGGAGCGAGTAATGTGCGATGTGCTTTGTGCAGCACCGTCACTTCTGTGCCTCCTCATGGCACAGAGATGGCGCAGTTGGTCTGTGGGGGATGTCGGACTTTGTTGATGTATATGCGGGGTGCTACCAGTGTCCAATGCTCATGTTGTCACACAGTAACTCTCGCCATTGACACACCTCCTGCGGCACACATCAATTGTGGCGGTTGTGGTATGACACTTATGTATGCATATGGGGCTCAGTCAGTCAAGTGTGCTCTTTGCCAGTATGTGACTTCCATTGCCATTCCCAGTATGCAGATGCCATTGCCGCCACAGCAGCAGCAGAGGCCTTTAGCACCACCACAGCCTCCGCCACCTCCCGTCTCTGTAGCACTCACACAGTCTGAACCACAGACAGTTGTAGTGGAGAATCCTATGACATTGGATGAGAGTGGCAAGCTGGTCAGCAATGTGGCTGTGGGCATGACCACGGATAAAAGGTAATAGGATTGTCAACTCATCTCTGATCCCAGCTGCCAACCTCATGGATCATCCTTTGATCCAATACCTGGATTTCACTGCTATACCTCAGATGGCAGATGGTTGCATTTTACTGTGAAAACTGGAAAACATGCACAGGCACAGGAGGATATGAAATGCTCACAGGCAGGCAGACAGATCCAAGGGGTGTGGGTTAGAAGGAATATTATCTTCCTTCTGTTTTCTCATCCTAAATTGAGATTTTAAAAGTGTAACAAGATACAGAGTTATGGACTATGATGTAGAAAGTGGCGAGGTCTTTCTACTCTGGTTCTTTTTCCTCTTGAATTTCAGCTTTGTACAGAGGGCAATCTAAAATCAATGCAGCTCACACTCACAAGCTTGTTGTGGCTATGGCAGATGATACTACCTAATACCTTATTTGATTAGCTATCTCTCTTGAATGGTACCCAACATCATGACCAACTCTGCCTGTTACTTCTGAAAATGTGACAGAAACACATGTGTTTTTATGAACCTGCAACTTTGAGCAGATTGTTATGGATTTATCTATACCCACTGTGGGGAGCGGATGAAGTCAGTGGGTGAAGAAGATATGGCACCTAGTCACTACCATTCATGATGAACATAATGTCGAATACTTGGTGACACTCCAGGTTGTAAACACTTGGCAAGGTGATACTCTGCAGTCTCATAGATCTGGTCTTTTCCCTCTGTGCAGCAAATCATAAGTATGAGAAATTCTCAGTATTTATGAAGATAGTTTGCTTCTGCACAATTTTTTGGAATAATTCTTTTGATGATGTCCTTCAACTTGGGTGAAAACTTTCCAGATTCCCCTCTGTTTTTTTGTCATGGGTACTGGTCTCCTGAGTTGTCAGAAACCCTAGGTTTTTGTGGGGTTCCGCTGGAGGCCCAGATTTTGTACTGTTATCTATTGCAATTTGAATACATGTGTTGACATTTTAATTTGAAAATGTACAGCAGGCAAGCTTTGGCTCCTTTACTGCGAATTGGGTCTACTTCTTCCTTCCATTCTAGTTCTCCCTTTGAAAGCTGCTTTTCCTGATGTCTACATGCTTTGGGTAGATGTTTTAGGAAGTTCAGATTGAGAATGGTAGCAGATTCTATGGGATCTGTGTTGTACCTGAGATGACTTGGTTTTGCAGGTGCCTTGATGCCACATCTGTGCTTACTGAATATGGTAGCATTCAGAATTTTGTCTCAGTGGAACCTTGTTGACACTTGTGGGTAATGAGTACCCTAGTTTGTAATCCAACTTTTTATGATCCTTTTTTGCTGGCTATATATAGTTCAAAAGAGAAATTACAAATTAAAAGTGCTAAAATCAAGTTAAAAAAAAGATTTTCAATAGCTATAATTTGACCAAAATTTAAGATAATTTGCCATATTCCTATATATGGTTCAAGTTGGTGGCCCAAAATATAAGAGATGTTTAAAATTTTTACTTTCATATATAGTTTTCTGGTCAATTTTGGCTAAATCTTCTTATGGATGATCCCCACTTTGGCTACATCACAAAACTGACCCCAAAAAACATTGCTCTGTAATGCATACACAGACAAGGTAAAATGAAAACCCCCAAAAAAATCCAAAAGCTTTAAACCCAGTGAGGATGTTCCATAGGAGCTTGGTTGAAGTAGGACGGCTTTAGATTCCTTTAGTCAACATCGTCATCCTCACAATTCCAAAGTCAAGGATGCACTAAAATTTGTGCTTTTGATTGAATGCTTTCGCATTTCTTTTGATGAAGTCCTTTTGCATCTCTTCTTAGTGCTTCACATCTTCTTAACATGTGCTGCTGTTTGCAGCAGCTAGAAAGAAATCACTTAAAAGCTTGTTGAGACACCTGAACGATCAGGAAAATTGACATTCCCCATGTCTACTGACATTCGACCAAAAAGACCAGGGACGAGTTTGCTGATTCGGTGGCCTCACAATGGGAGTTGTACAAAGCCTCTATCATGCAACGATTTGCATCCACCGGTACCATCATTTTCTCCACTGTAAGAATGCTCTTTCTGATAACCCCCTGAACTCTTGCTGAGTTCATTCTCTTTAGCAGGATATTATTCTTTATATGATTGCTGGTCATGAATAGTTATTATACATATTTGGTTCCTAACTGTACACCATAGAAATGACACAAATATTGTCTCAATCTTTTGTATTGTTTTGTGAATATCACAAGCATCCATGATCTGTTTGTTCCATTCTGTTAAAAGTAGTGCCATTCCATGATTATTTGAAAACATTTGCTAAATATATTGTCCCTTCTTCTCTGTCCACACTGTTGATGCAACCATCAAAGTTGCATATTGTTTTATTATGCACTTGCAAGTGTTGCAAGTTGTGTGTTCTACTAGGGTATCTTGTGGAAGGAAAATTGTTCAGCTGTATTTGCCAAGTGACATTATGATGATTTGGCCATGGAACACATCTCAACTTTGAATTTGTGAAGCAGTTGATCTTCTCCTTGTTGTATATTTGCACTCCTGTCATTTCAGTACATGCCGCTGGCTTGCAACTTGAAGAGGTGTAAAGTTTGGAACATGATCTTTGTTAGCTTCTTGTTTGGTATTTTGCTTTGCAAACATTGAATATCATCTCCAAGGAGCCAAAACGTTGTCCAATTTCTGCTATACTTTTGAACTTGCAATTTATGGAAAAAGTACGCTTGTTCTAGGTTGATGCCTTTAAATTGTTTGCAAGCCATAACCCTAAATTTGTTTGGTTTGTGTAGCTTATGTTGAGGTGGATTTCTGCTATTACAGTGTTTGATCTGTCAGCTCCAAGTGAATGTGGGTTGATGATGCTGGCCATAATGCTTGGATATACAAACATTGAGATTCTGAAGCATGACTTCTTTTTTGTGCAGTTATCTGGAGGCTGCAATATTGAGGTGCATGCATTTTTTGGAAGGGGCCAGCTATTTGGAGTGTGGAAAATGGAGTACAAGGGTGTGGGTGCACAAGTGCAGAGATTGGGGTGCAAAGATTTTGGGGTGCAAAAATGAGGTTTGGGTTTAAGGATTTTGGGCACATTTATTGCATGAACCAACATGTATGATACCTTTTCCAACTAAGCAATGACATGGCAAATGACATGGCACATATGTGACAAATGACATGGCATATACCTACGTGGTAGGCAACGTGGAACTTATGTGGTAGGTGACATTGCATGTAAGTGGTAGATGGCATGGCATCTATGTGGAAAATGATGTGGCAAAAGCAAAATGACAATTGTTCATTTTCATTGATCAATATCTAATATTAATCACAACATTGATGGTGCAAATGTTTTTAATGCACACAAAATTTTTGAAACCAAAACATTCCTACCAAAAACTGGGAATATCTACTCAGTTGTTCTCTCATTTCCAAACCTTGCACTCAAATATCACTCAGATATATCAATCAGTAAAAAATCACATTAGCTCTGCCTACAATTTTTTCAAATTTTGCATTGAAAATCTTGAATGATGCTAAAGAATGCGTGCAAAGTGAAACAGGCTAGGTCTAGATGTGGCACTTTCAAGTATTTCCATTTCAAGAAAACACAAATGAAGTTCGATAAAATCACAAATATTTGTTTTTTATTATCATTTCTAAAATAATTTTCTCCAAGTAGTGAACATTTGTCACAAAAAATTGACTCTTTATGTGATCTGGGTTTTTAGTTAACAATAAAATCAAGAAGGCACTACAATGTGAATCGCCATCACTAAACATCATTTTTCAAAATTCTTGATTCAAGTGGCAACCTTGAAAAAACCTAGGTTTAGATGTGGCTATTTTATTTTTTTTAAATGGCAAATACTGTCAAAGAAAATCACAAAATTTTCCTGGTTTGTTTCATTATATGATAAACATTTTGCCAAGTTGGGAACATACATAACAAAAAAAGACTTAGATGTTCATTTATGTGTTAATGTGAAATATTAAAATCTATATCTAGAACTATTATTAATATTAACTAATCTATTTATCTTTGGTCGTTCCCCCATGAACACCACTATCTTCAATTTGTTCCTTAATAAACATGACTATTTTTAGTTGAACATTCATTAACTATAATTCCCCCTTCCCTTTCATTTCCTTTGACGACCCACTATCTCCCCCTTTCTTTCCTTATTTCTCCCTTCCTTACCTTGAGGTGTTCATCAAACATTCGCCCCCTCCCACTCTCCTTGGGTGTTCATCAATGATCAATGGTGTTCTTTAGGTGTTGGTCAACTAACAACTCCTTCTTGGGCATCCCTTCCCATGTCTAAGGTGTTTGCCAATGAACACCTCACTTTCCCACCTTTCAATTTTGGAGTCTGCCAAATGAACACCCATGTCCCTATTGTATTTGTATCCTTCTCTTGCTTCTTGTCTTATTATTATTATTATTAATTATTTTTCTCCTTTCATCTTTCTAGTTTCATCTTCTTCTTATTATTAAATGTCATTTTATTAACTTGGGTACATATTTACACCCCCTAGGACCCCTATTGGTATATTATAAGAGGTTACCTCTCATGCACCCTAAACTCTTAACCTAAACCCAAAGTTCTTATTTATAAAAACATGTAGGTACAAAACATAAAAGCACTATTTTTCAAAGAGGGCCCCACTCCAACCTTAAGGACTCTATTCCGAATTGAATGGCCTTTCTTCAAGGTTAAAGGTTCTACTATGAACTTTCATGATTCTTTCACATCTTCATCTCTTAATAGGGCTCTACTCTAACCTTTTGATATAAAAAGTTCCACAAGTGAATTTTTTTTCATCCATTTGACAACCACATGATGCCACATCCATCCCAATGCCCTTTTCTAGTTATTTGAATTACTTCACTAATCACCTTATTGTTTATTTTGTTAGTGGTCATTAATATTAGTTATTAGTAGAATCTAAATGTTATACATAGATTTTTCTTGTACCATTTTATTCATCAAATTTCCATGACATCCACACATGCATCCAAATCATTCTTCACCGATCAAATGTCTTTGAAACATAATATGATTAAATTGGTTCCATATTATGCAAGATTAAGATGCAAATTTTTTGCAACTTTAGCACACTTCCTTAGGTAACTTCTACAAGTTTTTCCATAGTTTTGTGGCTTGCAAAAACTCATTTGCCAAGTATTTTGAACTTCCATCTTTTTTAATTTTATTCATATGGTTGTGAAAAAATGATTAACATTGATTTCTTTTTTAGATGGGTTCCAATTTTGGAAGCTTGTGTGCTCCATCCTCCATGTTAAAAATGCACTATACAATGTGGCATAAAGGTAGAAAAGAAAAGATGAAATTGGGTGTTTCTATCAAAGGTTCACTAAACCACCATTGAAGGTTGAAGGAAGTTCTCATAGCTAAGAATGTGCTAGCATGGTTCGATTACAAATTTTTTTAGAAACCTAACATTGAATGTGCCATGAAAAATTCTACATTTATTTGAGACTTTTTTTGTATATGGTTTTGAGAATATTTTGTTTTCATTACATGATTTTATTAAACACTTCAAATCCTACATCAGCCTCTCAAGGGTGTATCATAAGTTTGTATTTGTATATATTTTGTGAAGCTAATAATGTAGATGTCATTGATGTTTGGCATTAAATAATTTTCAAAAGGGCAAGTCAAAAATATATGTATATATACCTGACACTTGCAAATTTCTCAAGAATTGAATCCAAAATTGTTAAATAGGGGGAGAAAACAAAGACCAAGCCATTGGATTACTCATGTATAATCCAAAAAAAGTTGTTAGACTTTGCATAGTTAGTTATATTTGATTATCAAAATATTCAAATTGAGGTTGTTGGATGTAGGATTATTTTTTCATACAAAATTTCCCATCATAATGACAAAAATATCAATGGGAATATCCTAAAATTTTCAAGAAGAAATTTTTAATTTTTAAATTTTTTTTTGAAAAAATTTACCAAATTTTGACTAAACACTAGGTAAGTGAATTGAAATACAAAACAATGTTCAAAAAATGGATGGTGTGTACAAATGTGTCACCAATTAATGATATATCTTTTGTGGGATGTTTGCTAGTGAGTTTACATTAAAAAAAGTTGAGAAAAAAACTTGTGTTGAATTCATTTTTTGTAATAATTAAATATTTCAATAAAATTTATTGGTTATCAATGGTAAATACACCTGAGGGGGGGGAGTATTAGATAATTATCCAAGCTATTATTTATCACCTATTATTATCTTTTTTTTTAATGTATACATATTAAACCCACATTATATTAATTATAATCCATTATTTCAGATTATTACATACCCTATCTTATAATCAAATTGATTATTTGAATAAATTTACCCTATTCTTTAACTAATTAACTTATATTTTTACCCAACAACCAATATATTACACCCTATATTTTTACTTTTCTAATTTTTTTTACTATTGTCCCCCCCCCCCCCCCCCTTTTTCAGGTAAATACAAAATTTTATTAAAATAAATTAAAGGGTATTTTTAAAGAACTTGCATTCACAAAAAGTGAAAAGGTAAACTTTTGCACAAGTTTTTTTTTATGGATTTTACATGAATTTGTTTCATTTTTTATAAGAATAAGAGTTTTTTTTCTCAAACTACCACATAATCATCATATTTTCATACATGTATGATATTCCAAAAGGATGGTGTGAACAAGTAAAAATCTCTAGACTAGTTAGTATTATAGGCCTCCTAATAATTAATATTTACTAATGGCAAATTTACTATCCTTTATCCAAAGAGTGAAGCTAATGGGATTAAGTAGTTCATGTTAGTGAGCGGTTGAGGGTAATCTACCCAATCATATGGGAGATTTTTAAAAAGGGATTAAGATAAGGGCCCTATTTTTTTGGTGTCAATGTGGACCTTGTGTGGTTTGTGAAAAAGGATTAGATGAGGTGTTGGGAGACTTCTAAGACATTTGATACTTTTGTAATTGGAGTTCAAATGAAGGATTCTCTTGGAGAAGTGTGTATTATATTACTAAGGAGGAGAGAGTAGTGAGGAAATGTACTTGTATTTGTGTGTGATTTTAATGGAAAATGGTTGAAGAACTTGAAGTGTTTTGGTGTGCATCTATTTTATTAAGAGATGTGGAAGGTAGAACAGTTGGATATCATATAAAGTATGTTGCTCCTTCACATGGTATTTCTACATTTCATTCAAAACATAAAATAAAAAGGCATACCACTTGGTAACTTTTAAAGTAGTAAGTTACTAACTACCACATGAAGGTTCCTCCAATACTTGGTGGTAGTAAGAAGGGGAAAAACACTAGCAAATAACCACTTGCAAACTAAAATGTACTGCTATAGGCGGCAGGCAATGGCTATGAGTGGATGTAGTGTGTTGCAGATGATAGAAAGTAATGGGGAGGCATTCAAAGTGTTGCAAGTGACAGGAAAAGTCACTAAAAGGCTTATAGACATGGTTGAGGTGGGACAATAGTTATAGGAGGTCTACAAATTCCACTATGGCAACACCCATGGTTGTTGAAGGTATTGCAAAACTTTGCAAAGTAACTACTCTTAGGTTATGATCATTCCCCATGTTGCCCTTTTCTATTTTTTCCCCCTACCCCCCTTAGATTAACTTACATATAAAATGATAGGTTTGTTCTTAGACAACAAACTTTATTTTCTTCCTTTGCTATTTGTGTGACTTATTACTTACTATTTGAATAATTATAATAAAGTAAGTTAATGAAGGTAATTTCTTTTTATTGAATAATAAGGTGTTGACTTTGTTCCTTTGATTTTACCTCCTAGAAGATAGTAAGGATCAAGGGCCACCATTTCACCTTTAACATTTGGCAACCATCCCGTGGATGGTATTTGGGATATTTTTGGGAAAAAAAAATTAGTTTTGAATGATTTTCAATTTGGGGCAAATGATAGGTTATCAATTTGAGTGGTTGGGATAATGTTAACATTTTAATATTTGATTTTGGAAAGTAAACAGAGACCTTACTATCCATGTTGACTAAAGGCAGTGGCAAAATCCTAAAGAAAGGATAGTGGTTACAAGGTAAGGTGGTTCATTTTTTGTGTCATAATGCAATTTTTTGTAGAGTGGCATGCATTTACATGTTATTAACATGCCATAAAAACAATAAATTTTCAAATTTGTAATTAGATTTTGATTGTTAACATGAAGAAAAAGACATTTATATAAAAAAGTTGCAACATATATACACCAAATATATAATAATGAACTTTTGAAATTAAAAAATATTAATTGGTTTATTGTTTGTGCCTTTATATACATACATTTTTGTGTATGAATTTCATTTGGGATATTTTATAGGGATTCAATATATGATATGTTAACACAAAAAAAACATATGTGCAAAAAAATTGGTGAAAACAATTTAGCCAAAAAAAGTTTATGGATTTTTTGACACATTCCACACTCTTTGAAGGATTCAAATGCGAGTCCGAAAATGAAAACAACGAAAAAAGGAGTTACACTCCCTGGCTCACAACATTTCAAAAGTAAAAAAGGTGTGTTGAAGCTCCAGGATGGGGATTAGGACAAGTGATAAGCGAGTCAATTATTCACGTGAACTTGCACAAATCAAACAACAAGTTGGTCAATGCATAGTTAAAACACTTTTGATGCACAAACGAATCACAAGCATACATGGGTTCACAAGATTCACCACGGCCCGAACTTGGGGGAAGCCACCACCTTCCCCCTTATAATATTATCTATGATTAACCATGGGGGCTACACCCAAATGTTATTTTTCCTAGGTCTTTCAAGTTAGGAGTCCTAAAATTCTTGAAATTGGGATTCGCACCATTTTGGAAGCTCATAACTTCTTATGAAAACCTCTAATTGAAGTGAAATTTTAAACAAAATTGTATCCCTTGTCGAAAGTTTTCCAATGATATGTGGGATGCCACCTAAACGCAAGTAAATCAAAGTGATTCATGACTTTTAATGATTAATAGTCAAATTGACACTTTGATTTCCGGCCCTTTTTTTAGCCATAATTTGTGTTTTAATTACTCAAATGAACCATGTAAGCCCATTTTAGACATCTATGTTTCAAAAGCTTTTCAATGGTATAAGAAAATTATTCAAATGAACCATGTAAGCCCATTTTAGACATCTATGTTTCAAAAGCTTTTCAATGGTATAAGAAAATTTTCAATCTAATGAGTTTTGACCCTTGAAATTATTCTCTAAAAAATCTAGAGTCCATAGGGACTCCAACTCCCAAAATAGGAGTCCATTTGGGAGTGTGTGGGTTCATTCCTTGACACATTCCCTCACATATTTGGGAGTGCAAATGTGACTCTCGAATTGCACTCTTGACCTGCACCTTTTCATGTCTTTGCTTTGGTCGCAAGCCCAAAGCTAGGGTCGTGACACTTTTGAATGGTTTAAAATGAGCCATAAGTCCATATCATAATCATTTTTTAGTGGATTTCAATTTTTATTTTCTTAACATGTACATTAAAAAATTGTTTACAATGGATATTCTTCATATGAACTTTTTTGTTCATTAACCACCATGTAATTCCCCATTAAATTAATGATATCAAAATAGACTACCATTTTAACACTAATGTAAGGATTTTTAAGGAGTCGAGCATCCATGAAAAATGAACCACCCTAGTTTGTAATCTCCCTAATTTATAACCTCCCTAATTTATGGGAAAACTCAGAATGTGGTTGAAAAAAAGGTATCTATAGGAAAACTAAAATTAAAGTAAGGGAATGGAGGGTAGTATTATTCAAAAAAGACCACAAAAAACCTAGAACTCAATACCCAACTTGACCCTGTAAGATAAAATATTGATTCATTATACCTCAGCCTCACCACAAAAGTTAAATAATAAGGAGAATAGGTATCATTATTTAACCAAAAAGGGAATAGTTCTATCTTACTCTCAAAAAACATAAATTAATTGTTTATTATAAGTTGCATAATAATTAAAGTCCATATAAAAAGAAAATGGAACAAATTTTGGAAAAGGAGTTAGGAATATTAAATGTAGGCTACTTGGAAAGGACAACAAAGGAGATGTTGCCACCTAGGATAGTAATCATAGGCATTTCCACTTCTAATGGCAATGTGGAAAGACCGCTAGAGGATCAAGAAGTAAACACCACCTATTAATATCACTCATGGTGGCAAGAAAATGAATCTAAGGGTGGGAAGTTCCAATAAAAAAAGAATGAGGAAAATGTTTCACAAGTTGCAAAATAAAATTGAATAACAATAGGGGGAAGACCAACTAAATTCTACCCTATGGAAGATATGTTACTTGGCTACTCTCAAAGGCAACTGGCAAACATAATAGCAAAATAGAAACAAACGAAAACACTAAGATTTCAAGATGAAGACACTAATGGGGAAATGGTAGAGACCCAAGAAGGTAATTGTGGAAGGTTACAAGGCAGATCCCTAAAGGCAATTCATAATCTACATTTCATGAAACTTGCCACAACAATGACTACCATGGGCGTCCCTTCAATAGCTGCCTTTGAGGTGAAGGTAGTAAACCCAAAATTAAAATATGAAAGGAGGCAAGCCATAAGAAAACTTGAAAAACTCAAGCAACTACCCCGGGGTAATGCTTTTGAAGTGGCAAACCTATTTCACAAATACAAACCTAGTAGCTTTATGACATTTCATCCATTTCAACATTGGAAAAATGGGTGGATTAAAGGAGGAGACAACTACTACCAGCAAACAGTAAGGGGGGAGTACATGGACAAAGGCCCACCATCACTAGAAGAAAAATGGATATTAATGATTTGTCTAATTCAACTATTTTTGTCTAATGCAACTACTTTTGCCCACCATCACAGTGGAATCTATGTGGAGAAATACGGCACTAGGTAATAAGGTGTGAATACCATCCTTCAATTATGGATGATAGAAGGGTACATAACCAAAACCATCATACTAGTGATTTTGAAGAAGACATGGAAATGAGCTATACACAAATAAAGAAAAAGAAGGACAAGAGGATGGTAGAGGCGCCTAGTTTGGAAACTAAGGTGAAACAAACAAGACCCATGAATCATAATTTGTATTTCATTTTTTAGTCTTCACAACTCAGGTTCTAGTGGCTTTGTATTGAAGGTTTCACATTTTATTGCGATCACCATTACAATTGGACCAGATAATCAACCATCTAAACAATTGAATTAGAACCTAAACCAAGTGCTACTCTTTATTTAGTAGGTTAAAGTTTTTTAACTACATAAGTACAATCTTTTTTTAAATTAAAAAAAACAAATAAACTTTGCCATACTTTTTATGCAAATAATTAATTTTAACTGATTATATGTAAATACAATTACATAATATGTATGTTGAAGTATGTGAATTTGATGAAAATTCTAAGATTTTAAAAAAATTCACTGCTGAATAATTGGAAAGAGTTTTTGGAATTCTTTGTCCATGGACCATTCCAAAGACAATTTCAAAAATAATTATCTCATTTTCAAGCCTAACTACTTCATTTCTTTTTAAATAATTACTTCTTTTTTTATTGAACTTTCTTAATAACTATTTCTCACCTTTCTTAATAAATATCTCCACTTTATAACCAACTCACTCTTTTCCCCTGTCCACCAACATGCATATGAAAAAACAAATTAACATGTGTCTTTTCATGTCCATGAAATGTATATTAATTTAAATTAAATTTGACATTGACATAAGTAATGATGAATTATTGAAAACCATATGAAACCATAAGAAAAAATAAAATAGTTGATCGTCCCTGATAGTGCGCAGCAGCGCGGAGCTCTAACTAGAGTTAATTACATGCAATGGCGTGCGCAGCAGCAGCACAGAGCTCTAATTATATTTAATTATATGCAACGGAGATGAAATCGGACCTGATTTCTAAAGGAACCGAAACTCTAATTTTCTAATTTTGTTAAGAAAAGACTAGAACCAGAAGTTCTTAAAAACCAAAGACGCAGTGGTAAAGACCGGACCGGCGGGTCTATCCGAAACTCTAAAAAGCATCATAACCGGGACCGAAGGTTCCTAGTATAGTCAAGAACCGGACAACACTGCTCACAACCGCGCATGCGCTCCGATTGCTGCAAGCGAAATTAGGGTTTCGCAAGGCAGCCGAAGAACGTAACAAGGGAGAATTTTCTGGTGCCGCGACACATGAAGAATAACGAGCATCTGCACCAGCTGCAACAACATCTCTGCAGCGGAATCCATAAAAGAAACCGAAGCCTTGATAGATTTTTCAAAAAAGAGGACAAGAGAGGAGAGGCTGTGGCGATAGAGCACAGAGTTGACGGATATGGAGGGGTGTGGCAGGAAGTCTTGGATGAGCAGGAAGCAAGTAATGATAAACATTTCAGCAAGTGCTCGCTTGTGGAACTGGTTAAGGTATATGGTTGCTGCTGCTACCTGCTGGACGCATGCATGCTCCCTTGTCTGTCTGATTTCTTCTGCTGCTGTAGGTGTGAAAAAGAGACATTCACTTGTGATCTCTAGGGTTTTGAATTTGACGAGGCTGGCTTTTCCTCGTTGTAGGTCAAATCAGGTATCAAGGATTTCGTACTCCTTTTGACAAGTTGATGGAAATCTGGAGTCAGGTCTTAGAGGTTATATTATGCTAATTGTATGTGATGTATGGATCCAGAGCACAGGAGCACTGCTAAGTGATGGCATGGGATGGCAGCCTGATCTGGGGACTCAGCAGAGAAGGGAAGTTTGCAGAATCTCTGAAATTTTTAATAGCACTGCCAGTTCCAGAACACTCTGTTGCAGCTTTTCTACCACCACTTGGATTCCTTGACCAGATCTTCTAAATCAGGCCAAGCTGTTTTTTACTGCAATTTGTATGTTCCTGTTTCTTGCAAAGGCAATCTGCATCCCTGTGGTATTTACTTTGATAATTCACTAGAGCAGTACAGTTTTGTTGAAGAGCCAAATCTCAATTGGTTTTGGTGCAAGTTCTGGGTCCAACACAACTACCTCATCAAGAGTTTAAAATTTTAACATCTCTGAGCAAGGGATTTAGGACTACTGACTACTGAAGTTTGCACAGGTGAACTGCAGGAGCACATGTGTGATGTGGATGACATTGGAGATGTCTACATTTGTGAGCATATGCCTGCTGGTTAGCATGTTTTGGTCTCCTGATGGCAGAGCATTCAGTGCAATGGCTTCTTTTATGGCTGGACTCCACAGACATATGTACATGTGTTGTCAATCTTTCAACTATGTCATATAAGTCATCTGTCAGCTTGACTTATCCACATACATGATGAAGGGTTCAAAATAACAACCAATGTGGTGGCAGGTCCCTGTAATCACAAATTCTGTTGGAGGAATATCAATGGGGTTGGTCACTCAACTGTCTGCTGGTGTGAAGAAGGTACATCCTGAATTCAGTTTCCAAATCTAAGAAGAGCCTTAAACTGCAACATGTTCTGTCCTTTTTTTGCATGCTCTACAACTGACACCTTGAATGGTGGGAAGAGATTAGCCTCTATCTTTCAGGAACTTGTGGTGTGTTTTAGACATCAAAATGTATGTTACACTACTTTTCAAGTCTGCATAGCTCATCCCTGGAGATTGCAAGGTGATGGTACCTTCCATGATATGTTGACACACCATCCCAAGCCTGACAATTCCTACTTCGATGATGAGCATTGCATTCTTATCATGATGCCTTTCAGGACTTGTGTTGATATTCTTGACCATGAATAGCTGCTAAGATTTGTATGTGAACATTGAAAGTCAGCAAGAATGATGCACATCTTCTTATGAGTACCCAGCAGGGCTTTGTTATACTGTCAGCACTGCTGGTTACTGCTAATCTAGAGATTGTCCTGGATGGAAGGGAATGATCAGGTTATATGATGGGAGCTCAACCACTGGTGGCTTGAAGCACTATCATCCATGAATGCTATCCCTATTTGCTGAAAGCAAAGACATCTTGAGCAGCTTGGTCATCACAGCTGTGGTGAGTTTCACATTCAATTGTATGGAAACAGTCCCATTTAACCAAACTAACAGAATTGCCCTTGAGATAGCTGATCCTGTGCAGCCTAATGTAGAGGGGAAGGCCTGCTCCCAAGGACCTCCCATAATTTGAGGGTCTTAGCCTCAAGAGTGGTAGCCTGAGGGTGTATGCCCAAAAATTAGGGGAGGCCTTCCCCAGTGTAAAGCACAAAAGGTGTTTTATTCAAATGACAGAAGGTTTGCATGTGATCAGCAGAAGGGTCCTTCAACTAACAAACAGATTGTCCATGTGGGGAGGTGCTTTCACATGCAAAGAGAAAAGCCTTGGAGTCATTTATGTGATGCATAAGTAAAGATGTAGAAGATTTGGGAATGTTGGGCTTTTGAACTACACGAACATGTTTGTGACATTATTTGGAAAACAAGAATTTATACTGTGCATCTATAGCCTTGGCCATTGTGCCTGGTCACTAACAAAGTCTTTAATCTTTTATCAGCTCTAATTTTAGCAGAGGACATGAGTATGAGAGTGCACTACCTGTTTGGTAGGTTTTGAAATGGTATTTGAAAAATAGTTGTAAATGTAGGGGTAATTGTAAAGTTAATGGACCTTTTCATATCCATGTAGGTCAGCAGGGGAAGGGAGTGAGGTAGTTAGGCTTGGAAGATTCCTTTGTAAGGCTCCAAAATAATGTCATGAATGGCTTGAAGCCATAGACTCTGGATAAATCCGGAGAATAACTTAAGCTTATATTATAGATGTCAAATCACATGTGAATTGTTTCCCATACTAGGACCCCATGGCCAGGGAAAAAAGTTTTGGGTTAATCCAAGGTTACATAGTCTCAATTTGAAATTTCTATAATCACATTTTCCTTAATTTTTTTGGTAAAGGAGATGGAGTTTTATCAATTTAACAATCATTTTTGTAAATTAAATTTTATAATCATTTGCAAAAATTTATGGGAATGTACTCTAATAGGTAAATAATTTTTTTTTAAAAAATTTTTAAGCTTCACTTTGAATGGGAAGATTTCAAAGGGCCTGTGAGAAAGAGGAAAAGATACTTGGAAAAGAGGTGGAGATTTTGAAAGAGTAGTTGAAAAATAGTTGTATAAGTTTTGTCTTTTCACAAAGGTGGGTAAGGGAGAAGTCAGGTAACTAGGGGCTTGAAAGAGGTAGTTATTTTACTAGATGTCATAGACATACATACATGATGACAAGAATTATGTGACTATGTGGTGAACAGTTTGAAGCCATAGACTCTGTATAAATCCAGAGAATAAAGGATATACACTTGCAAAAATGTTGGGAATAGAAAGCAAAAGATCACCTTTGCATGAAGGTTTTTGCTGTATACTTGTGACTTGTTCTTCTCACATTCTTGTAAGCTTGTTTCCTGTTCAGCCCCATTCCCACATAAATGTCTTTGACTTGTTCTTTGCTTGTTTTCAGCGCATCCTCAACATGGTCCCAACTTATTTCAGGCATTCCATGCAGCAACCCTGCATTGAACCAAACTTGGGATGGATGGAGGGCTGTTTGCTGAACTGGACATCCTAAATAAGGTTGGGTTTTACTCTGTCAAGCGTGCATCAAACATCTCATGTCCAACCAACACAACATCCATTATGAACATCAAGAGACACAAGTAACCTTCATTTTAAACGCATTTCTTTAGTTTGTTTCTCTGGTCCGATAGTTGATGAGCCTCTTGCTACTAGTCTCAAAATATGTACACCATTCTTTGCACATATAGAGTCGTAAGTGTTTATCAGCCATGGGTTGCTATTGAATGAACTTGCCATGCCGATATCTTTACCTCTCCTTTCAAAGTGCCTAGATGATCATAAAATTTACATTTAAGAACTAGTTTAAATTATTAAAGTACAGTCCATAGATTTTTGAAAATGATTATTAGATTGATAAACCTCCGCCTTCTTTACCATCATTCTCACCTATTTCTCACATGCGCTCTAAAAACTTTCTTTTCAAAAGAAAGTTACATATAACCTTTCACATTAAAAAATGATCACAAATAATTAACGTAGTAATTTAAAGATTAACTTTACTTTACTTTTGCCTTAAAACGATTTTGGATTTTTTTTTAAATGATTAAAAATAAATTCACATTTCTCATTTATTTGTACATTAAAAATGATAATGTTTTAACCTTTATACAATTTTTCACCTTAAAACCTTTAGTAACATGATTATTCAATTATAGAATTTTCAAATTGACATTATATAGCCTTGGATTGATCCAGAAATTTTCTCCTCAACCACGAGGTTCTCCTAGTTGTGGGTACAGTATTTAATTGCTCCCAAGTGTGAGTAGGATTGTAACCATAGTGCCCAATTGTGAAATTTTTATTTAAGAATTCAAATTAATGTATATTGATGAAAATTACTCAAAATTCAACATCTTCCTCACCCACCTTAAGTTTAAAAGTTCACCTCCAAGAAATCCCACTCATCAAGGGCTTGCCCCAATTTCCCTAACAATTTAGTCTTGATTCTATTGAATTTTCAATGACAATTTTGCTCAATGTTCCATAACTCTTACATTGGAAGTCTAAACATTGCAAAATCACCTTGATACACCTCCTACTCATCAAGGGCCATGCAATGGTATGAAGAACATGGTGGAGGGCCACCCTAATTTGGAAGATCTCAATGTGACAACCAAACAAACAAACAACCTTCCTTAATAAATATATTAATAAAATTTACTAGCTAGAATGTTGCAACTTCTTCAAAAGGAATTAGTGATTTGGGATTTACTTGAAAACATATACCTTACCCTAAGATTAGTTTTGTTATTAAATAATCCTCAAAACAGTGAAATTTTTTTTGTGAAAATATGAAGTTGACATGTTGAAAATCATCCTCATTATCATAGTCTACACTCTGAATAATTTCATTACTCATGTGACAATATCATAATAGATCATGGAAAATTGAATAAATTTCAAAAAATTAAACAAATTAATTTTTTTGAGAAAAAACAATTATTCGTTTTGTCAATGTGAAAACTGACCCTGGGCTATGGTATTGGGAACAAATTTAAATACAGATAGGTTCATCATTATCACATGTACTTATCATGGGGTTTCTTTTTTTCCCCAATATTGTGTGATATTGGAAATTGACAATTTTTCCCAAAAACGTAGCAAAATTAGTTGAATAAGTGTAATGCCAAGGTTCCAAGCTAAGCAAAATCCCCCTCACCCACATTTTTTTCGTTTATATCTTCCCATATGGTTCCCAAATAGTTCATCATTATTTATATCAAATCTTTCAGATGAAGGGGAAATGGTTAAATAGATAAATTTGAAAAAGGTAGGTTATTAAATTATTTTAATATACATAATAGACATGAATTTAGATTCATGTTAGTTTGCTTTTTCATATCCAGGTAGGTGGGTAAGATAAAGGTCGTTAGGTTTGGAAGAGATAGGTATGAACAGCACAAACAAATGACCCTATTTTTATTATACAAATGGATTTATAATTTTAAAAACAAAGTTTTCCAAAGCTTTTTGGTCAAAAACAACAAAATTTGTCAGACAAAAAATGATAGTACTACCTATATCCTTACATGAAAAGTTTTGAATTTTTTTGGCCAAAAGGTTGATAAGTATGAGAGCATGAAACTAAAGACTTTAAACACTAAAGATTTAAGCACACAACTGAAAAATAATTTCTCATTTTTCCGTTCAAATTAGCCTATATTCCCAAACACCAGCTTCTTGTTGTAAGGATGATCAAATCATCAAACATAAATGTTTTTGGTTACTTGGTCAAATGAAATTTCCATGTGTTGATCCATGCACCTCCATTTCATCAAAACATAACATATGTAAAAGAATTGAATAATTGATGTTTTGCTTTAATAATAGTCAAGTTAAAGTCAATTGGAATGAGGATCACATTTATGGGTTTCAAGTTCCTCCAACTTTTTGGTCACAATAAACTTATTGGACAAATTATGGTGTTTGTCATTTTTAAACCAAAAATCCAATTCAACTTGCAAATATTGTAAAGGATCACACAAACCTAGGAGTGTAAACATAATCGCATGTGTGTCACCTCTTCTTTCAAGTTTGTGGGTCTCCAACTAGTTCAAACGTGTCGCTTTGTTCAACCTAAACTTTGGATTCTTATTTGTTACTTTGGCAAATGGAATGGCATCCAAAATTTTGAGTCAATTTGGTATTTTGGATGGCATGGTACCCTCATGAACTAAATTGTTGATATGAACAACTAGCTCACAAGCCCAATTGCGAAGCCAAAAAAACTTACATAGAAATGACATGACCTTTTTGCTAGTAAGGTCAATTTGTTTGTTGTAAAAGATTTTTTTTTATGTCATCATCAAAAAGTTACACTAGGTAATCATCAAAAAACAATTCCGTTGAACTTGTTTAGAGGATACCCCAGCATTTTCTAGATACATATGCATGATCATGTACAAAAACATGTTAATAACTTGGGTACATGGATACTGAATGGTCCTAATTCCAAATCAATGGTACTTTTGCTTTTAATACATTAAAACATGTTGTTGCCAGTGAGATTTTCTATAGATAATGCCAAAAATGAAAACAAGATGGAGAATTTCATGAAAATGGCATAAACTCAAAATATTAAAGGTTATATGGTTTGATCCTGAGCCTAATACATCCGCCATGTTCCATTCGACTGCAGGATATATGTGGCCAAGGAGTTAACTTAAGCAGGAATTACCTTCTGGATGTAGGGTTCCTGGAGGAGGAAAGGGCGGGCAGGGGAGACGCATAAAAACGTGCGAAATGGAAGGGGATTCTTATATGCCTTTTGTGTACTCACTCATTTTTCATTTCAATCAGAAAAAGGTTGTTGATGAAGAATGTTTGTGCAAATGTTCCACAGTTTACAAAATCCCAAAAGGGCGCTGTACGAACTCACCACCATCCCTAATTGACGGGAATTTGCGACATTCCATTCAAAAAGGGGTATGTTTGCAACAATTTCTCAAAGAGAATGAGTGTTTGCTGGCACTACCTACTGGATCATATATATATATATCAAGAAAATGGATTGCAAGAGGATCCTGAGTGGTTTGGTTTGTACCATACTAGACTGGGGACCAAACAGGGGAGGACTTTATGGATGACTTTAATATTTGTAACAATTTCAGGTTAGCACTTTATTCTCTAACTTTTGGCTGGAGCCCTGTCACAGATTGTGGTAGGACCCAACTGAACTCATTAGTAGCTACCTCAAACTAGTAGTACCTCCCTCCAAGTCACAACAATTGCTTTAATGTCAGATAATATCTACATGTGTAGGAAGGAACCCCACAAACAAACATTACTATTCTCTCTTCAAGTTGTATAATTCCAATTGGTCTTGAAGAAGAGGTCAGTTGTATATTCCCTAAACCTTAAACCCTATCAAAATCTTTATTTCTTAAACTTTATTACGTGGGCTGGTTGTGAATCTTTTCCCCCAAAGCATGCAACTTGCCACAATGGAGTCGTCAGCCTTTCACATGGTCACTAGCACTAGTAGAAAAAGCTCATTTTGCAAGGCAATTAAACATGTAGTTTGTGATTATTTTGATTAGTCACAAATGATACTTTTAATCGCCTTGGACAAATTGCAAAATGAGCTTTTTCTACTAGATGTACGACTACTCTGAAGAGGAGGATGTCAAATTTGCACCCTAAATTCGATGCTTTTATTGTGCAGTAAGCGATATACAAGTGCATTGGGCAGCAGTATGATCTGGGCCACCATTGGTTCCTAAGAAAAAAAAAACAGTGCCTAAAACAATATCAAAATTGGGTACCAAATCAAAAGTGAGGATGAAAAAAAGTACACAGTAAAACAAAAGAAGGGATTTCTTTATACTGCTTTCGTACACTTTATATTGGTCCTCACAAGCATTTCATTCCCAATTTTAGATTTGCCTTACCTGCCCTTTCATTGCTGCTTACCTATTATGCTTTTCCTTCAATCAAATCCTTCAATTCTTGTTTCCCAGTTTCATTAAATGGTACGTACCCGATTTCACTTGCTTCTCCATTGCATTCCAATTGGCCATGAAAAATGGATTGGCGGGTGAAACTAGGGCCAAAAGGCAAGCTCACTTTTTGGTTTATGTACTTTGTTCAACTAAATGCGATGAACTGTCTTGCATTGCCTATTTTGTTGCATCTGTAAGTACACTCAAAAGAGGCTTTAGACTCTAGAATAGCCTGTACACTAGACTCAAAGTATTCCTAATGCTCCAAGTACATTTTTCTTCTTGCTTGCATTGTTCTTCTCATGTACTTCCCACTAACTTGGTGCCAGGATTGGAACTAGGAACCAGGTGTTTTTGGGTCAATTTTGTGATGCAGTCGCCCAATTGGGTGATTGTCAATATAAAAGTTTAGCCAAGTTTTTGTTTAAAAAAGATATGAAAGAGAAAAAAAAAAAATCTGAGTGTCTTTCTGGCCTAATCATATATAGGAAGAAGATAGATTGTTCTATGATTTTTTTTTAAAAATAGCATCTTTTTGTATCTTTGGCTACCTACAGGGAGCCAGATATAAAATCTAGCAATTGTGAAAATTGTTTTGTTTTCACATTTCTAATTATTAATTTTCACTTTTGATGAAATTTCATCAGTTAAACAATAGGTTAGTTGCAACTAGTGTTGATAGGTTTTGGGATTTAAACAACTTCAGGTTATAAATCAAGTTTTAGGGCTTTCAAATCGAAAGTTTTAAGTTTTGTTGAAACCCCATCTAACCTAATTGGGCAACCAGATCTCTTTTTTAAATCGAATTAGAATCTGAACCATGAGTGTTACATTGTTCCAAATAGGTTAGGGTTCTTTATGGAGATAAATATAATTTTATTGAAAAAAAGTATAAGCTTGGCCTTACATTTTAGGCAAGCTATTGCATTTGATCAGTTGTACATTACATACTCTCGATTTTAAATTGTGTGTACTAGTTAAACAAACTAATCTAATCTATTGCATTATAAATAAATAAAAATTAGTAATAATGGAGATGGAACCAAACCTGATCTCAAACCAAACATGTTTTACGACTAGAAGCTTTAGAAATCCAAAGAACCAGTCTCAAGGCTGGACTAGAGGTTCCATCCAAAACAGAAAAAGAGAGTTCCAACCGAAATCAAGAACATGACAACACAGGTTGGAATAAGATAACATTGTGAGGGGAGAAAGATGAGCTATGAAATAACGTCGCATTGAACCTCAAATCATATGGTCCTGGCACTTGCATCAATTCAGATACAAGAGTGTCAGTCACATGTCCCATACACCAGCCTTCATAACTTTTGAGACAAAAGACAGCCCCCATACATGGTCTCCCTATAACTTAGTCGGCTCTGTAAACCCCACTTGTCTCTGAGCAAGGGTTTTTTTCAACACTAGCTGACAAAAATGTGTACCATAATGCGGAGTTGCGCATATTCAGTTAGTTAGTTATGACCAATTGTTTGGTTGCTCGTACCTTGTACATCATATGGACATACCAATTGCACAAGTACCACGAAAAAATTGTGTGTGTGTGCATGACTTATGAAGCATTGCTTGGTTATGAGGTAAGTAAGGCCACCTCAGTATAAGACAACTGGTTCCATATTACCAAATGAGGTACACCAGTCTTACAGTGTACACTGTATACACATGCATTTCAATATGTGCATGGAACAGGGCTCCCTTTGAGGAGCTCACAGAAGAGGGTGGAACCTGGCAGCATTGTTAGGGACAAGAATTGGCCAACTCCACATGACCCTTGTGTGACAAAATGTTGCAGGCCCTCATAAACTTTGGAAAAAAAACAATAATTATCTCAATCACAAGTAATTTTTTCCTTCCAGATGTAATGATCCTACAATTGTTGTGTGGCAAAAGGGGTGGAAGCCCTTGGGATCATATTATTGGAATTTAGCTCCTATACAAGAGAGTAGATGTATAGAAGTGGCCTCGAGGATGGATGCTTAATTTTTATTTTATTTTACTCTCATAATTGCTTTGTAGCCCAATTTGGCTAAACCTTTTTTTTATGGTCGATTTTCACCTTGGCTACATCACAAAATTGTTGAGAAAAAACACTGATGTGAAATACAATTTTGTTTCAAATGTTGTTTAATCAACCTTCAGAGTCTATTAACATTCACTCATAACTCCTGTGCCCAAAATCTGATTCCAAAATAAGGGTTAGTTATGAGTCATTAATAAATCCCAAATTTTGATTTGAGTTCAATATATAAGTTAACTCACTTTTCATTCATCCATTGAATAGTTTGCCAAATGCAACAAGATGTTCAGCAGGATTTCTTGTTATCAACTTCTATTGTGGCTTATATTTGAAGCCATGGAGAAATAGACACATGGCCACATAATCTAAGTAGAATGGAACCTATTCTAAAAGACTTCACAAAGTTCAACACACCACAGTAATTTTATGCACATATATAGAAAAAGGCTCATGCCATTTCAATGACCCATAATGAAGATATGATAGGCAGCAATAACTGCTTTCATACCAAACCCTCATACAACAAAATATATGATACCCACCTTTCAAATGCACATGCACTTACAAACCAAGCATGCACCATGCATTTCAAAATACGGCTAACAATCAGTTTATACGTTATTGCCACTACATTGGCATGTTTAACCACAACCATCACATGACTAAAATTGAAAAAATATAATGTGATAAACCAGAGTTTTGTTTTTCAACAGGCCAAGGTCTAGAGGCCAGCTACAAATAGACCAATGTAGAGGCTTAATTAGCAAGGGAAGCATCTCAATGGTGTGCAACAGTGGCCACCATTTTTTGGTTGAATCCAATGGTTGAATATAGAAACAACATAGCCTAATGCCAAGCATAAAGAGAACTGCCCAAAACATTTTGAAAGCACAATTGAAGGCAAAAAAGAGAGGAGTGATGAACTGTATAGAATGAAAGTTAACCACCAATGAAAATTAGGTGTAGATCTAGACCTCCCTTCCATGATTTATATTTATGCTTAGGAAGCTTGCAATAAGTTGCATACATCCAGTACCAACTTAAATTGCACTATAAATACGCAATCAACTGCCATAGAAGCTACAATAGAAGTTATTATATTATCCATTTATAAATCTTGTGATTGAATTTTTTTTTCCTCATGAAATAGTCTTTAAATTGTATTGAAAAATAAAATTCAAATTTTTTTTTCAAATTGATTTATATTTTTAAGAGGAAAAAAAAAAGGTTGTGTACATTATTGGAAAAACTTTAAGTTTAAACTTTAATCTTGTCACTTGAACAAAATTGTAATAAGATATCAAAGTTCAAAGATGATGTTTTGTGTAATGTTTGAAATCAAATAGGTTAAATAAAATGCACATTATTTCTTTTCCACAACAAGTGGGGTGGCTTGGTGCTATAGGAGTTGATCTCCATCCTTGGGGTTCAAGGATCAATCCTCATGAGTGGCATGGGTTGTGGTCGGCGTTAGGATGTTGACCGAATATTCTTTACCTACATAGCCAACATAGGCTTAGGTGCCTACTAGGTGACCTTAAGTAGGCACAATAGGTGGCCTATCTAGTAACCTAAATTAGCTTTTAAAGCTTAACCTAGTAATGACACATGTCAACATGGTATAGGTTGAATTTTATATATATATAATTTAAATAATAAATATTTTTTAAAATATTAATAATTTGACTACATTTTTGAGTCGTAAAATTAGTTGCAAAATGAAGATGCCACATAAGCTGGATGGATGAAAATTTCATGTAAGTCCCAACTTTATGCAACTACCTTTGCAACTTGGTGCCACGTATTGTTTTTTGCGACTATAATTTTATGTGACTTATTCAAGGCCACTAGGCATTATAACAAATCACATGCGGTAATTAGGATTAAAATGAGTTGTAAATCTAATCGTATATTTGCAAATTCCTTGTAGTGATCGTGCAACAATGTAAGGAGACACTCAAACATGTTTTCAACGTCAAATCCACCAAGGAATACACAAGCATTCTCCTTTTTTTAGACCATGTCTTTCACCTTTAGGAGATGGTTTTTTTGGAATGGGAAAGATGCAACATTTGGGATGGCAGTGGAGATGTACTGACATGTCCTCCATAGCTGATTGAAAAATCGACATTTGGTTATTTTTTCAACATGAAAATTTTTTAATTTGAGGAATTAGTTCAAGGTTTGCTAAGAAAAATAGTCACTATACGTGATCATCCAACCAAGGGGGGTGGAAGACCTGACTTGAAGTTGATGCATGAATTTACAAAACTCTTGAAAAAAAAGGTTGTCATCTAAAATGAAATTATGATTCATTTCAGATTTTCAAAACCAATTACCAATAATTAGAAGCCA
>Ga0209611_10003542_pt1 | contig 26989 bp, 21 predicted proteins | sample S1TSphgellanicum_3_FD_187693 | JGI IMG/M metagenome (GOLD analysis project Ga0209611, IMG submission 187693) | Host-associated microbial communities from peat moss isolated from Minnesota, USA - S1T2_Fc - Sphagnum magellanicum MG (SPAdes) (version 2) | ecosystem: Host-associated > Plants > Peat...
CTCGAATCTGCATCTAAAACCAACCACAAGAGGGTTAGTTCACATTCGGGAACACCCTTGGGTGTTGGGACAAGCCACGGGCACTTGGACTCACTTGATTCACCACGGCCTGGACTCAGGGGAAGCCACCACCTTCCCCCATATAGTATTCTTTGCAGCTCTCGGTGGAGGCTACATTCAAATGGCTATTTTTCCCAGGACTCCCAAGGAGGAGTCCCGAAATTGTCCCGGGTTGGAGTCCCGGGTTGGAGTCCTGGGACTTTGGGAGCTCATATCTCTCGGCTTCGACCTCCGATTGGAGTGAGGTCTAAACCAAAGTTGTAGCTCTCTTCAAGAGCTTTCCAACGCCATGTCGTACTCCTTCAGCAGACGTCGAGAAGAGGTCGATTCCTGACTTTTAATGGTCGGGAGTTAAACTGTCAGTTTGACTCTCAGCCCTTCTTTTGCCCATAACTTGAGCTGCAGATGTCCAAATGGCACATGCGAGGCCATTTTGGGCATCTACACTTCAAGACCTTTCCATTGATATAAAGAACACCTCAATACGAGGTGTTTTGACCTTTGAACTCGAGCTCTAATTTTTTGGGAGTTCCGGAGGACTCTAACTTCCCACTTTTGGGGGTGTGAGTTTCATCCTCACACTTATCCCAAAGTGGGGTTGCGACATATTGGATCTCTTTTTAACAAGGATCATTTCAACATCTATTATATTTGATGAATATTTGAGCACCAATAACATTGTCTTATGTGCATTAAATAGGATAAGTTATTGTTAGCAATGTAATGATTGATTATTGCATCTTTTTCTCTACTATTTTATAACACTTCAAGAATTTTACATAGTAAGTTTGGTCAAATTTCAATAGTGGGGTCTTTCACTTTTGGACATATGGCAAATACAACACAATGGATTTTCAAGCTAGCAAAATCAATTAGATTGTCTTTTAGTTTTTACATTATATATCTAACTAGTGTTGTGCCCCATAAATTTGCCATGTTCTCTTAGTATTAAAGTGGGTATTTAGGTCATATTCTATTGAATGATTCTTTTGCAATTCTCAGGTAGATACTATCAAATTTTATTAAATAGGAATATATTTCTTTAATGCTTGCTTGTAAGAGTGTCACAAAATTTTGATAATTGTTAGTTTGCAGTGGTTGATGGAAAGTTAGGATATGTAAAAGAGGACCATATGATGCCATCCATGTTGGAGATATTATTGTAGGTTTAGAATCTCCACTTATAATTATTTACACATGTATAGTCCAAACTAATATGTCTGCCCCAATATCCTGTATATTTTAAATTTCTCTCTGTCTCTCTATCTTTGACATACATTTTATTGATGAAACATAATTGTTAGATCCATTGGTGAATCAATTCAAACCTAATGGCCGCATGGTGATTCTAGTTGGAACATCCTCCTAGGTTTGGTTTTTCTCTATCTCCCACAAGTTCTCTTCTTTTATTATGGTCACACAAACTACCTAGTACTGTTGATGAAGACTTCATGTTAATCAATCCTTTTGATGTTTTGATTGATTGATTAATATCATTGTTCAGGGCATTTTGTTTCATCATAGAGGAGTTTATGTTCAATGTGGATGGTCTTGAAACATTCACATTACAACCTATATGAAGAATAATCAATCCCCCTCTCATTCCTGTCAAATCCTCCTTGACATTCTTTTAGAAAATTCTTATCACCAATTCAAGAAATTCCTCTACTTTCAAAGCTTTTTCTTGTTCCAATACATAAGAAAGTCTATTATGCAAAATTGAAAAGAAATTGGAATTGTGTGTTGAGAAACAAACAATGCAAGATTTGCAAAGAGAGAAATCCATAAGATCATCCACATGATGATTGTTGTTTTTTGCTTGGTGAGCTCCAAGCTTTAGGTGAATGTGATGGTTGATAAAAAGATTTTTTAGAGAATCTCTATGCAATTTCATGGTGGAGGGTTTTGGATTTTTTGATTGTTAGGTAACCAAAACCTTTGCTCTCTATCTTTGGAAAGAAAAATGTAGTGATGGTGGGTTTCAAATGCCCCATGAATTTTGATTTGAAAAACTATGTCTAGTGTATCAACACTAGACTTCTCTTTTGATCTTCTTTGTGGTTGAAATGAATGTAACACCTCTACGTGTAAAATGGCAATTGAGAGGGTTAGCATTGAAGCGCTTTTTTACCAAATTGGAAGAACAGGAGTCAATTGAGGGCTATTATATACATCTATCTTTATGAAGAAAAGGTTGTGTGTGCACTATTTCTTTCAAATCATCTTACCTTTAGCATAGTGAAGTCTTAATGACCAAAGGTATCACAATTAACATCAACAAATTCCTATGGATTTATTATGTACACAAACAATCTTTCTCAAGTCTAAGTATTTCAATTATCATTCTTTGAAAACATCAAATACCATATATGAACATTGTGAGTAAAAGCACACCAATAATGAGATTCAATTTGAACAATCGTGTAGGCCATCAAAGAGCACTTTGCAATGCACTAGCAGTTGGAGGTAGATAGGAAAGTTTGTGGAGGATGCACTTGTAGAATATCAAGAGGATGAACATTTCATATACTATATGAAATAAAATAAAGGAAAATAAAATGCAAATGGAATTATTATTTTTAATTGTGAGAATTGACATTAAATAACCTTCGATTAATCCAGAGCTTTTTTCCCCGGTCATGGCGTTCTAGTAAGAAATTTCGATACAACCTTACTTAATTTGTTAATAATTCTAGATTGGCAAATGTGAAAACACAATAATTGTTGCATCCACATGTCTTGAAGTCAAAACACCTAGAACTTGTAATTACACAAAATTTCAAGAAATCTCCATATAGAAGTGATTTCACAAATATTAAAAATAAAATAAAATAAAATAAAATAAGATAAACACACACACACACACATATAGTATGAAATTCTAAATACCAAAAAATTGAAATAACACAACACTTGGAGCCATAGCACACTTGGTCATTAATCCTACAATCTCATCATCTTAAAAATTTAATAATAATAATAATAACTCTAAATATTAGTGTGTCAAAAGTGAAAACCGGGACCGGGGGTTCTCTTCAAAATGAAGAACCGGTCAATACTGGTCTGTTCCTAATTCTGATAACCGTCCAAACACTGGGAAAGGAGAAGAACACCCCTCTTCTCCCCAAATCCATTTTGCGGCGATTTCGTTGTTTTGTTTGTTCTCCGTCCGTGTCGCGCGCCTTTGCCTACATCCCTGCGCAGACTCGCTTGCTCCGTCTCTGCGGTGCGCATAGCGCTGCGCGCAGGGGTACGTACGTCTCAAATCGCGCTCTCTATCTCCGCTTGTTTCTCGTCTCATTGCACGCCTTTTTCCCACCCCCCTTTCTTCATCATGTTATCGCATGTCAATCCCAGCAGCAGTTTGAATGCGGTTCATTTTTGGGTTCATTGCAATGTTATAGTTTGCTGCAGTTCATCGCTCTTCTTCTTCTTGTCGCTCACCTTTCACTCGCAGCGCTTTTAGCTAGGGTTTCTGTTTTCGACTGCAGTTTGTTTGTTTGTTTGTTTTCTTTTTTTCCCTTTGGCGGATGTCTATTGTTATATATTGTCGGGTTTTTTCGATTTTCTTTTTTTTTGGTTGTGGTGTAGAGGAATGTCTTTCTTTCCTTGGTGCTTTTGGTGATGCACGCACGACACGCGGCAATGAGGGTTTCTAGATACCCTAATGCCCGGGGAGAGAAGGCGCGGGGGGGGAGAGAGGAGGAGAGGTTTTCGGTTTGGTGTCGTTGTCTCCGGGGTTTTTTGTATCCCTGGCAACTAGGGTTTATCGATAGACTCTGCTGTATTGGCGATTTCTGCTGGAGTTTTCTTGGATTGCTGTCTGCGGGCAGTGAGCGAGACTAATGCGTTTTGGCTATGTGTAGGAAGCATGATGGATAAAGGCAAGAAGGCGAAGCTGGATGACGAAGAAGGTTCTGAACTGGACACAGAGTTGGTGATGGCCATTGAGAAGCTACAAGAAGTTCAGGATGAACTGGAACGGGTCAGTTTGTTTTCTCTAATCTTCAGCCCCTCCTCCTTCATCATGGATACAAAAGGAAACTGTTGTACAGATTTTAGGAACTACAACATACCTGTCAATGCCACCAAGATCTATGGCTTTTCTCTTGGTTTTGGCAAGGCCTACTCCATTCCAATGTAAAACCCTGGTAACCCTTATGTCATCATTGAGGTACAATAGTGAAAGTTTTGTGGGGTTGCAATTGTGTATGTTCCCATGCAAGTCTTTTTGAGACTTTCTAGTGAGAATTTGAAAGCTTGATTTCAAATTGGACATGGCATTCCTCTTTCTACATGAAAGCACCGTACAAGTTAAGAGAAAAAAATGCAAGATGTGTCTTTAGAGCCCAGTGAAAGAGACCAGCACTGGTTGTGAGAGTCCAATGGCTGGCTACTGGGGTGAATGGGCTCTGAGTAAGGTGTGCTCTAGTGTAGCTGTTTTTCCTCTCTCTTGTTTTGTTGTGACACACATTTAGCAGAGAGGAGGTTGCCTGCTCGGGCTAGCTCCATTTAGTTCTTAATTGATTTTTTCTCATGTCTAACTCCAGAGTATTCTTGCACTCTGATGTGTGTTCTGAAGATCCAGGGGCTGTTCAGATAGAGCTTGACGAACAATGTAATGGTTAATAGGTGAATGAGGAGGCCAGCGACAAGGTTTTGGAGGTGGAGCAGAAGTACAATGAAATACGGCGGCCTGTTTACAACAAACGAAATGACATCATCCGCAGCATTCCTGATTTCTGGCTAACTGCGGTATGCTTGCTGTTGTTTCTTAAACCTCCAGAAATATTGTTCAAACCACGGAGTTGTTAGAGATAGCAATTGGTTTGGTGTTATTTTGTGCTGATGTATTGCAGCTAGGGATAAGTTCAGTGTCAAACACCAAAAGTTTGGGTGCACTACTGCTCTAGAGCAATGGCTGTTGATTTTTCATGGTCTATTGTCATGTGCAGTTTTTGAGCCATCCAGTGCTTAGTGATCTCTTGACAGATGAGGACCAAAAGGCAGGTTTCTTTTCATTGTTCTTTCCAATCTTTCTGCAGTTGAAAAGATGTGAATATCTGGAAATGCTTGAGAGAGTCATGTGACATTCATTAGCTGACCTACATGCAAGCAGCAAATAAAGTGGAATTTATGTTTGCTGTTAGATGGATTGTAATATTTGCAGTCTTGGTGTTTGCTTTTATGCACTTAGAAATATGTCTCTAGCTTGAAGTGTGCAGCTAATGAGTGTTGGGTCTGCTCTGTTCCAGGTGTTCAAGTACCTGGACTCACTTGATGTAGAGGACTTCAAGGATGTGAAGTCTGGGTACAGCATTAACTTTGTGAGTGTGTTCTTCCTAATATACTGTCACATGATTTGACTGATGCTCGGATCCTTTAGTAGCGGATGTCAATTTGATGTTCCCATAACATGCAAGCCTGCCTGGTTTGTTCGTTGGTAAAATTGCACACATGAAGAATTTGATAATCAGGACAGAAGTATGACAATAGCTGCTCTTTGTAAATGCTACTGCAGGCTCTTTGGTTGTGACATTATTCTCACCCCCTTGCCAATTCCTAGCCCATCTTGAACTGTGCTGGAAGCCCATTTGATGAAATTGCAAGGTGTTTTGTATCAATGGAATTGCATCTTGTCCTGGTTATGCCAGCCTAACATCTGGCATTTTTGCACAAAGGTTGCTATTATGTGAAATGAGGCTCATATAAGTGTGCTGGTTTGCAGATATTTAGTTCCAACCCTTACTTTGAAGATACAAAACTGACAAAAGTATTTCGATTTTCGGATGAGGGTACTACATCAGTGTCTGGAACCCAGCCACGGTGGAAGGATGGCATGGTAATATTTCTATTCACATTTTTGTGCTGATTCACAATCATCATGCTGATTGGGTTTCTGGCCATTTCTGAGTACTTGACCACCTCTGGATTTGTACTTCAAGGAGAAATCACATTGCAAAGCTTCTTTTTATATTGTGTAAACCATGTAACAGCATTGTGAAGAAAATAAAAGTTGAATGTGATCAGCACTATCTTGACATGTTTGCAATGTTGTGATGGAGCCTCTTCATTTTAATACGCTGAGAACTTTATTAGTGTAGAGTGGTGATTCACACATTAGGGAGTATCCACATGCAGTCAAGGTGAAATAATTCTCCCAGTACAGGATCCAGATGTGGCCAATGCTGCTGTTGGTCATTGGCAATGAAGTCCAGTGCTATGCACTTTTCACAGTTAATGTGGGACCTTCACTTTATGGCTGGTTCTTTGTTGTTGATATGTGGGGCATACTGAGAAATCATGCCAGCTGTGACAGGGCTTGGGTTGGAACATTGAGTGGGTGGTTAGACATTTATGATTAGGTGTAAAACATCTATTTGGTAAGGTGCTTGGCTAGAGTGGCTCAAGACTCACAATGCGGGGATTGGCAGGATTTGACAAATGGTGTAATACAAGATAAAGAAGGCCACAAGCGGTCCCATGTTGAGGATAGGTTTGTGCTGTTGAATGCTGTCTTTCTTATTGCAAACTCTGTTTGGTGTGTATGTGTGTCCCTTTCTGTTGCATCAAAGTCACTTGCTGTGGTCTAGTATTGGTGAATCAGGCCTTGTTCTGCCAGGAGGATGGAGGACTTCTTTTGTGTATGGCACATCACTAAATTGCAGACAATGCAAGAAATTAGGGACTGATTCTTCAAAATATAAGTCGGTTTGTTCAAGGGTTTGAAAGCATGTCCATTCTGTCTATTTCCACAGTTCTTTGTGATGGTGCAATCGATAAGTCTAATGAGGTGGGTTTATTGCAGTTTTTTCAAGTGGTTCTATGATACACAACAGAAGGAGGCAATGGATTCCCTTCAAGATGAGGTTCAATTCATCTTGCTCTTCTTTTCTGTGTGGTTTTGGATTTGTATTTGCTATTGTTGCATGTCCTTTCAGTTCTCTGTTTTCACTGAGGTAATAGGCAATGAGACGCATTTTCTGGTTTCACATGTTGCTGGATGATGGTATCAGGCATGGTGGAACATAGGCTATGTGACACCTATATGTGGTTCTTGTTTATAACAGAAATAGCTAGGGAGATGGAAGCAGAATTGCAGGCTCTGACATTTTCTTGGATTGCAGTTTGCAGAGGTGATCAAGGATGATCTGTGGCCCAACCCCCTTAAGTATTTCAACAATGTAAGTCCCTGTGTGAACCCACTATGCTTGTAAAAGGTCTTATGCTGGTTTGTCTCTGATAGTGCATGGCCTATTGTTTTGTTTGGTAGGTGCTGAAGTTGAAGTATTTCTCTTAATGCAGGAGCAGGATGAGGATGAATATGAAGACGATGTTGAGGAGGATGAAGAAGATGCAGTAAGTGCTACTATCATCTCTCTATGTTTAAGCGTTTTACTTGTGAAGGTCTGGAGATTTCGTACTGGGTTAACTGAAAAGTTTGTTTCAGCTTTCAACATCAGTAGGGTTTTGTGCTGAAAATACTGAACGGGCATCCTTTTATCTGGGTTTTCACAGTTTTGTGGATTTCCTCTGACATTTTGCAGGGAAAGGGTGCTGGTGGCCTTGATGATGATGATGAAGAGCCAGATGAAGATGAAGAGGAAGAGGAGCCTTGAGTCAATAGATGAGTGTCACTGTTGTGTTATTTTGTTATTCACAACAGCAACTGAGTTTTTTGCCAGATTAGGGGAGTTAGTACATGAGACCCTTGTTGGAGGGCACATGTTTGTAGATGCAGACTCCAGGATCCTGCAATGGATGCATTTCTAGCTGTTAAAGCAGGTGCACAGGGATCAATTTTCTGCCTAGTTCTTTAACTGGGCAATGGCCATCATTATGAGCACTCTGCACCAGGAAGGTAGGCAGTTTTAATTGGTGTGTTACTTTTTTTCTGGATTGTGTGGTTTCTGAGAAAGAGCACCAACACCTTACTAGAGATGGATGTGGTTACACATGTATTGTCCCCACAGCAGTTGGAAAGTAGTTTTGCTGTGATATGGGTATGAGAGTGCCAGTTCTGTTGATTCCTGGAGTGGGAATTTTGTCTATCACTGGTTTGAGCCTTTTTATATTTCCTACTTATGTTATTTTGAGCAAAGAATCATAAAGGGAATCTGTATATGTTTGAAAAGGGTTACGATAGGGCCATGATGGAATTTAACACATGTTTATGTTGAAACTGTTCTGAGGTAATTCATTAATGACTAGTGTGAACCCCGTGCATAATGCACATTGTTGAAATAGCACACCTGTGCATTATGCACGGGGTTCACACTAGATGTTTCTGGTTTTAAAAAAAAGCTTTTTTTTTCAAACAACTGTTGGTTCCCCCCCAACGGTTCTTTATATTTTTCCAATTGCTGCTAAACATCGATTTCCATCGGATCGCACTGGGCCAGAGTGATTCAGCACCCACCGACGCACCATCCATCCACTGAATGCCTGAACACCAGTTTCCATCGGATCACATTGGGCCAGAGTAATTCAGCACACTGGTGCACCATCCATCCACTGGATGCCTGAACTTTTTGTGGAGGAACCTGAACCTCTCTCGAGCCCAGCCCGCCAGTGCTGGCCCACAGTCACAGACTGACAGACCAAGTGAATTAATATATATGATTTTTGTTAGTCCCAACCAGTACAATAAATCACAAGACAATCTTCCAGAATTGACAAAAGCAGTGTTGAAGGAAACAGTAGTGCAGAACACAATAATTTCATCCTATTTGATGCTTTTGCATTACTGATTTTCTCCACTGGGACTTGATAGTAATCTTCATGCTGCCTTAGTATCAGAACATGTGTATCTTAAGCTTTGCTGTATTAGTTTCAGGATACAAAAGTTGACAAGCAAAAGATTGCATAATGCCAAAAGAACCAGGTAGTAGCACAAAGACAGGTGACAGGAAAAATTGAAGTTGATACTCAATCTTGTCAAACATTACGATACTCAAGTATCTCTCTTCACTCCAAGAGCAATGTAATTTACACTAGTATCTTCTGATAAGGACCATTTCTGGCTAAAAGGATTATACACCATGCCTGCCATCTCCTCAACCTGTAAACACACCACCATGCATAGCTATTTATTTAACAAGCTAAAGCTTCACCAATTGCACATCTTCTGTTTGCAAAGATGTGATAATCTTGTCAGAGCCAATTGCAAAAGGACAAGATAAAGATGTCATTTTACCGAGAGCGAAGCCTTTCCCATGAGAAGAGCAAGCTCTTCTGGCGTCACAAACTTTGACCAATTATGTGTCCCTTGAGGTAACTGCAAAATCTCAACAGCAAAAGATCTCACAAATCTGATAAACCCTCAAATCACTTTCCCATGTCCTTAGGGATCATATCTTGCCTCTTTCCTACTCAAAATAAGTGTTTTTAAGTTTTAAGCCTTCTAGCTCGTCTGACGTGCCATTTTCTGCAATTATTTGGTGACAATATACTCTTGTGCCTGCAGTCTGACTAAGCAAAGGAGCATACAGCTCCCAGTAAAACTGCCTGCTAATTTCAATTCAGATCTCAGTTCTGCTGTCCAAAATTATAATCTCATACAAACAGCATCAGAATATCAGTATTTCAATGTTTAGGATTAGGCATAAGCACTAGTAAGGATGAAAACAAATTGGATGTCACAAATGAAACCATATTGCAAAAAGCACTATGCACTCACTATCTGGAGAATACAGAAGCTAAGAGAATGATAATGCAACAATGAACATTATGGTAAGACAACTCATCTGCCATACTGTTGTAACAGCAGTAAGACCAGTTATGCTTAGATTCAAAGGAGATTTACTGAGGAAGAGAAAACATACCCATCCAAGGACATACTCAGCAGCAACAATTGCCAGGCCAAATGACTGTATTGAGCGATTGAGAGTGGATATGAACACTATCCCATTCTTCTTTGTTAGTGCTGCAAGAGACTTGCAAAACTCCATTGGATCTGCAACATGTTCTATCACCTAGAATGCCCCATCCCATGACCTTGCCTTGAGCTTCTCAGCCATCATGTAACAACTTCACCGAGCCTCTATTTACCTGCACTCAGGAAGACTCCACTCTTTTGAGATGGTCCCTAACATACTTTGCTGTTTATGAGCAAGAGCAGTCTATGCTTTTGCTCATGGCAACAAAGCATGTTAAGCACAACCTCAAAAGTGCAATCCTACTGAAAGACACTTTAATGTGCTGTGCTCAAGGCAGTGTGCAACAATGTAAGAGTTCTCTGCAGTGTCATTATGCATACCAAGGCAAAGCAAGATTTTGAGATCACATGCCATTGGAGAAGGGCACAGGAGGCAAACCTCAAGAGCAATAACAACATCAAATTTCTCCTGCTCATGCACCATCTGCTCTGCAAGCAACAGCTCTCCTCATTACAGGGGTTCAGACATTTACACAACATGCAGCTGCACCCCAACTCCATCAATTTCTCAGATGTCCATCCTTCTCTCACTCCAGATCTACCAGCTCCAAATACACAAAAGGACAAGAAAGGATGTATGAAAGCCCTTGGACGAGAAAAGCAGAGAGTAAAACATACCAGCTGTGGTACACAGATACTTGATTGAAGCTGTTGCTGGATCCCGTGCCTGTGTCCACCCCAAAACAAACCCAATGAATCAGGAAGTTACCATAAGTACATGCACACTACAATATCATGATTCTTTGCTGACTGGAGACAGAAATTTCCCCAATAACTGCCAAAGCACACCACATAAGAAAGTTTGAAATGAGCGCTGGGGAAGAGAGGGAGACAGAGAGAAAGACCGCATGCAAGGATGCCACACCAAGGTTCTTCTCAACGGCATCAACGCCTGTTATTAGCCCTCCCATTCTTGCAAGTGGCTGCACAAACCAATTTCAACATCTACACAATCAATGAACAAAAATTATGTAACAGGATGTAAAAGCCAACAGGAGTTAAGTCAATGTTTCATATCTCATTTCAATCCATCTGATAGTAGGAAAAAAAATTCAAAAAATACTAAAGCAGTCTGTAATGGAAAACATTCCCAGAAGTATGTCAGTACTACATCTCTAGGAAAAGCTCAAAACCTCAACACAGGAATTGTGAGACCAATACTTACTTCACAGAGAAGTCCACCCCCACAACCCACATCAACAATCTGCAGGCCCTCCAATGGCCGTGCAGAATTTGCATCCTTTCTGCAGATGAATATTTGCCAAGGAGAATCATTAGAAAACCAAATGCTCCAAAACCATGTACACACAAATAATCTGATTGTCCCCACATCTGGATGAAGAACTTGCACTGCTACAGAGTTCTTCAGAAAAAAATAGCTGGTAATTATGCAAATGAACTGTACATTCATACATGAGGCAATTGTTTTCAAACCTGAAATGGCGGCAGATAGCGGAGCGGATGAAGGAAATTCGGATCTGGTTCATGATATGCAGTGGCTTAAAAGGTCCTTGGTAATCCCACCTGCCAAGAGGCACACAACAATATTCAGCATTACACCTCCCCATTCAAAAAGCCATCTCTTTTCTTACGAGGAAGTCAAAAGAAATTGGAGAGAAATTGTGAGAGAGAGAGAGTGCCTGCATACCAAGTGGCTGCAATTGCAGCAAACTTCGTTGTCTCTGCCGCATCCACAGAACTCCTGTGAGAGCCTTCTGTTGGTGCTGACGTAGGTGCAGGCTCCACAGGAACCTGCTCTGAGCTTTCTGGAAGTGCTGGAGGCTGTTCATGATGATGATGATGATGATGAAGAGGAGGAGGAGAAGGCTCGAGAGAAATTGCTCCGAATGACTTGCCACTTGACCACTGCACCGACCTGAATCTTTCATCATCTACTCTCACTAACATCAAGTTAGGGTTAGGATTGGAAGCAACAACATACTGAGAATCCCAAACAGTAGTTGATACTTTGTTTCTGGTGAAAAATCTTGTATGCTGCTGCAACAGCAACAACAACCCGGGAGCACAAAATTCCTCCAGCCTGTCATTAACGATCTGTCGAGAACTGGCAGCAATTCTCATGGCAATATGTCGCAAACCCATCACACACACAAAACAAATCTGGCACGAATGTCTTTCGAGGGCAGCATAAAAAATCAAACCTCCGCGAGATCTTGCAAGATGGTGTCTATCTTCTCCAACAAAATGAAACGTGTGATGAAACTAAAAATGGAAGATCCAATCATCAGACTGAAAAAATGCAGCGAAGAAATCCCTCAAATCACATTGAAATGCACAGCAAAAGCTTCAAACAGCAGCCAATAGTATTTCCAAAATAAAAAAACAACAACAACAACATTTTCATGCGAATGCAATTTGACCTAATTCCAGCTTCTGATGAAGAAGGTTCAGTGCCACCAAGAGCAAGATGACGATTATTCAAAACTGGAAGGTCGTATGGGATTTTACTTTTTGATGGCAGCGGAGCCTTCCACGTTCAATCTTACGGCTTAGATGTGCCTCGAAGATGGACCGTGCGATGCGAGAGATCGATGGCGTAGGAAGGTAGACGGATTAGGGTTAGGTCTCCGGCACAAGGTTAGCCGCGGGTTCTCTCCTTCGTTTCTCCTCTTTTCCATCCGCATCCTGTCGCGTACGTGGTTTGTGTTTTGCACCGGCGTCTTCTCTCCCGGCGTTACTTGTGTGGGCGTTGGCTTGTCGGCACCATGGTACTCTCCCGACTCTCCTATCAATTAGATTCTATTAGATTTCTCTTACTGATGCAATTTTTGTGAATTTAAGGCCTTCTTTTGCTCATGAGTTAAGTTTTAAGATGTTCAGGCCTGTCTTTACTCACGAGTTAAGTTTTAAGATGTTCAGGCCTGTCTTTTCTCATGAGTTAAGTTTAAGATGTTCAGGCCTGTCTTCGCTTATGAATTAGGGTTAAGAGGTTTGTGCTTTTATCCTTTGCAAGTTTGGAACCTACGGCGCTATCCGTTTTCTCAGCAGTTTTAGTTTGAAGCTGGTGGAAGGGTTTCATGTTTGGGAGTATGAGTTTTTGTTCCTTCTCCTCGAGTCTCTCGTCAAGAGATTTTTGCTTTACTATTTTCATTATGGTCTTTAGTGTGTTTGACGATCCCTTCATGCCGCTAGCTAGGAAAGAAAGGAAGAATGACGATTTCAGGATACTTGGGGATTTATCTCACGCGTTGAAATGAGTTTACACTGTTGTATCATCTGTTCTTAGAAGTATATGTGATTTGTATTGCATCTGTGGTCTATTTTTCATTGTAGCCTTCCCAGAAAACATTCAGGATTAAGAAGAAGTTGGCAAAGAAGCAGAAGCAGAATCGCCCCATTCCGCACTGGATCAGGATGCGAACTGATAATACCATCAGGTATTTCTCCAGCTTTGTAAGACTCTCTTTGCGTTTCCCTGGAACACGCACACACACACGCGCGCGCACGCACACACACTCACATGCTTTGATAGATTGGCTAAGATGTCTCAATTTTATTCTCTTTTAGTCACAAAATTGAACTAGTTCCAAGAACTTAGATGTTTAGAGCGATTTGACATATCAGCACATGCCTCACTTGGAATATCAGGGTGCTTTTCTTTTCATATAAGTCAGAAATTAGGGCATGCACTTTTGCATTCATTGAAGTCTTTCCTTGATCTCAGCAATCCTCAGGGGTACCATTTTTATCTCTCACTGTCAGGTACAATGCGAAACGTAGGCATTGGCGCAGAACAAAGCTTGGACTCTAGGATTGATGAGTGGAGGAGGAATGAGAATGTGAATTCAACATTCAGCTGCAATGTGGTGCCCATTGCAGCTCGTCTTTAGACCAGTACTGGAGTAACAGACTTCCATCTTTCCAATCTTCATGTACTTGCCAGATTGCCTTTGATGCTCACTGGTACATTTGCAGCAATGACTATTGTAGAGATGGTTCTCTGAATTGCTGCACAGTTTGTTGATTCCTATTGGCCCTGATTGCTATTTCACCTTATATTGGGAAGTTCTTGTCGTCTGTATCTCAAGTGTTGTATGTGCATGTCTCACCAGTGAGGAAGTTGCAAGTGATTGTAGACCTTTCTTTGTTGTGTTGCTAACCTTCCTTATCTGTTTCTTCTTCTGTCTCATGACCATGTTGTGTTAGAACTCTGGCAGCTGCAACATGGGTCAAGAATTTGTTTTAGAGAACAGATGTTTTTGGAGGGTAAACAAAGAAGACTGATGCTTTAAAGGCACCAGCTGAACTTTCTGTGCCCCATCTGTGTTGCATCAGATATTCTCAAACTTGAATAGCTCAGTGTAGGGCATGAAACTGTGTATACCAGTCTGTGGAGGATGCAGATTTTGTCAAATGGTTTGGCTCAAATTTGAGTGTATTGTTATGTACTTATCTATGCTCATGGTCAGGAGCTGATGTCAATGGGTTATAACTTCACCAGGTTATGACTGCACTCATTGTCATCAACAATTTCCACAATTCTTATAAGTGAGGTGTGCTTTCTGATGCTATCTACTTTTGGAGTTAGGTTGCTTGGACCTAAAGGTATGTGTGGGGCATCAAGAAGCCCTTATGTATGGAAAAACACAGCTTGTGTATATCCTTCAAACCATAATGATATCATTGAATACTAAGCTCCCTCCCATCTTTTGATTATTGGTTGCTAACAGGGTATGCTCAGATCTAATTGTTATTAAAATTGTTAAGGTAGAAAGGATCTAAAATAGTCAAAATAAGCATATTGAGTAAATTAGATTTCAATTTTTATCTACACTCATTTTTTTCTTAAATACACAACAATCTGGAATTCAACCCAAGTTGAAGTTGAGTATTTCCCTTTTTAAATTGTGGGTGTAATACTTCAAATCTCTGAAGGAGGGCTTTTAATATTGTCAACCACACATCAGTGAAGAGTGCTTGGTAAAATTTTTGTCACTCACAAACCAAGTGTCATTTGCAACAAGTTTGTCCCCACTACAACCATTATATTGACAGCATGATACATAATTGTTTAGTGGTTGCATGTTCTACATAGTGGGAGTTGTGTTTTGTTGCAAGCAATTGGCAAATTGTGTTGTGGTGTAAATGTTGATGCAACCATGGTGCTTGGAGCGCATCTATTTTCCGACATGTCCACTTCAAGCATTGTAGTGTACTAAATCCTGAACACCAAAGTCATTTTCCAACATGTCCACTTCAAGCATTGAAGTGTACTAAATCCTGAACACCAAAGTCATTGTGCCTCTGCCCCATGATTTGATGTGGCAAGCATTATGCAAGTCGAAGTCGCATTTCTCTTACTTCATGTGGGGTTTTTAATATTATTTTTCCCACATGTACAGTGTAGGTGATTTAAGCACATGCACGGATGCAAATATTGTCACTCCCTCAAAAATCCTCAATCCTCAATTCATATGAACCTTCATTACAACTGTTCATGTGTAACTTCATCACCTAGTCTAGGGAAAAACCTTTGATTTGTTACATTTTAACCTTTTACAAAATCTCTAGCGAAAAATGTATGGAAGCTTTTGTTGTTCTTCCTCTCCTCTTAGTCTATCATATGTATATGTGATATCGTGTGATTTGTATTAATTAGTTTGAGGGGACAACTTTGACATTTTTTTTCTTTTGGTGATAGGCCTTTCTGATTGGTCATTATCCGAAACAAAAAAAAAATCTACACTTGACACACTAACACACTTTTAACACAAAAAATATCTGCATAGCTCACTTAGAACTAATGTAACTGAAAAAATTAAAACTTTTTGTAAATCTCCATGCAAAAAACAAGTAATGAGATAACAAAGAAGAACAAAATGACATGATAAGAAAGCAATGAATTTATGAAAAAACTTGATAAAATTAGAAAGCCAAAAAAGAACCTTTAGTTTTTTTAACATGACACACCCATGTAAGTGACAAGAATAGAACTTCATTGGACCTTCACAACCACTTTGCAAACAAAAAACAAAACAAAAGTTTATCTCTAGTGTTTTGTACATGCGGCCAACCCATGCAAGTGAAAAGAATAAAATTATTTTTGAACCACCACAACCACCTTGCAAACTAAATCAAAACCATGACAAAGAAAAATAGAAAAGAAAACGCTCACCCAACCCCCCCAAGAAAAAAACTTTGGGCCTCTCAAGTGGATGCTACATCTTCTCATTTGACGATTAGGATTTTGATTCTGAAATTTGTTGGCCACCATTCTTGCCCCACACTAATGGCAAGGGCATTAATTGGGGTATATAGTCTATCATATGTTATATGTTCACATATTTCATCTAAAATTAATTACCTTTTAGGTCAATGAACATCACCTAAACATTAGGTAAAGGTTAAAGGTTATGTATATTTCTTCATGACCTAACTCAAAGAGGCTTTTGTGTAAAAAATTTCATTTGTAAACTATTCAAAGAACCTTTTTGAGCACCTTTCTTTAACTACATGTTATGGATGAAAGGTCTTAATTTTTAAAATATTAATTTTTTAATTTATGTGTAATGATCTATGTTGAGGTAGATTATATCATATCATTCATGATACCATTAATATTTTAAGGCCTTAAAACAAATAATTAAAAAAAACCTCCTAAGTTGATCATAAACATTATTAAAATGATTTACAACTTTTTCATCCTTTTTGTCATGAACACAAAAACTACAAAAATTAATTTTTTTTCAATATGCACAAGGGCTAATACAAAGTACAATAAATCAAGCCTAAACCTCAATATAATATTATACAAGAGATAACCTTGGCCAATGATAAAAAAATATGCCTAAAAAATATCAAAATGAAATCTTATTTCAATAAGATGAAAGAATATTAACATTAAATAAATTGAAGAAGGTTATGGTACAAGGTTGTACTTTAAGACTTCAAGGGATTGTCTTTACTCATACTTGTTTGAAAAGTAAATAATGCCCATGGATGTCATGAGCTTCACATTTTGGAATTGTCATTGTAGTTCAGAAAAGGTGAAATGTTGGCTTAGAACATTATGCATTCACGCTTCACATTTTGTTCCCATATGGTTGGAAAAACTATACCCATTTGCCATGATTGCTAATTTTCATCATGCAACCATGCCAACTCAAAACCCACACAAAGTCAATGTTAAGTCAACTAGGAATCACATCCCACACTAGTTTTGGATGTTGATAAGGTTGTAAAGGACAACAAACACATCATCCTTGAATGTGATTTTGGTTGCATTGTGTTAACCCCATATATCCAGCTATATTAATTTCATAACTTCAACAAAATCCATAAGATATATGTATTATTCTTGAAACATTTTGACTAAGCCATGTAATAATTCAATGGTATGAAGAAATGGAAGTCATGTCAGATATGAACATTGAACAACCTAGTGATGATGACCTTGGATACATCAAATGCAAGTCAATCTATTAGCATTTGCATGATGAGGGGTTTATACTTTGCCAACACCTTTGGATGAGATAACATTGACAACCAATGAGTCTTCATGTTTTAAGGGATGTTCAATGCCTTCACATCCAACAAATCAATGAACCTCTTAAGTTTAAGAGGTCTTTTGCCCAATTGAAAGGTAAATGCATAGTATGGTGGCTCACTTTTTAAAATAATCATATTCCACAAAAATCCACATTCTAGTGTTAAATTTTTAATTCTTGTGGTACTATTGGTTAAATGGTAATAAAGTCCATGTATTAAAAGCAATAAAGTCTATATTAATAGGAGCCCAAATAAAGATTCAAAATATATGCACCTTTGAAAAAAAAATTGAGAATGAATGAAAAACAACAATGTTATAAACTTATGAAAATACAAGGTATTTTAAGGCATCCAAAAGTTCATAGGGAGAATTTGGCTATGATTCATAAAGAATTTTTTCACATAAAAGTGTATTATTTCATTTTAACTCATATGTTAAGCCACTATAGATAATTTTGAATAAAATTTAAGATGAACTTTTCAATTTTCTATCATTCCAATCAACCGATCAGTCCATAATTTTGAACTTAAAAAATCCATTACTACTAGTATATGAACTTTTTATCAATAAACAACTACACAAATATCTTCATAATAAAGTTGTTAGTTTACATTCAACTTATAATTAATAGATTTTTAAATATATTATTCACCATATGTCTTTGAACAAGGGGTATCCAACAAAAAACACCATTGCGACACCAAAAGTGAGCCACCATACCTTGCATTCACCCTGAACAAAATATGAATACATTTTAATTAGCAACTTTTTTATGTTGTCAATTAGTGTCTAGGTCCATAAAGTTTTCATAATCAAATTAGTCTTATGTACAATGCAATGTAAAGGCATAAGAAAAAAAAGTCGTGTCACATTTGATTCAAATGGTGACTCCACATTATCACAAAAACATATCTTTTACACCCTTAACATTGTGATTACAATGACTAACATGACTAAAGTACTACTTGAGTTCAAATTGATGAAAGGGGTATTTATTATTTGTTTTGTCACCTCTAAAATCCGGGTATATTTGATATAACTAAGTTCATTTAACATTTCAATCATGTCAAACATTACCATTTACACATGTGACATGTCATGTTGAAGCATACAATATTGTGATTAATATATATCACTCCAAATGCAATGTGATTGGTGACATGTGTTATATTTAAGTCCTTTTTTATATTGTTATTTTGAAATTTTGATTTGTGTATGAAGATTTTGAAATGGATTCATGTTTATGGTATGTGTTGACACAATTTGTCACAATTTGAAGTTATTTGAAGTTGTAATTAGTTCGATAAAGACTTAGCTTGTGTTTGAAAAGTCATTAATAAAAAAATTGGGTTTTGTAACTAAAATTCAGTTGCATGTAACACATGCAATTGCAAATTTGTGTAGTTGCCTAAAACAAGTTGCAAATGATGTTTAGTTGCATGTAACATGTATAAACGATGTTAATATACATTTTTCATCCATACATACCAATCCAAATGTAGTTGCACCTTATGTGCAACTCTCTTTGCAAGTATAATGCAATTAATCAAAATATGACACATGTTTAAAAATTAGACAATTAATTTGACACATGTCATTATTTAATTATTTGTGTTTTCAAAATTAAAAATTCATTGGATTAATCTCAATCATTAAAGTTTTTACCACTAGGATGAAGACACATGGCACATTATGGAACATTAATTGACCATTTGACATGTCTCCATTTTTAAACACCAATTATATGGTGCCACGTGATAATTAAAGCCCACCTATTTTTTTGTTTTTAAATATTAATTAATGAAATCTAAATCATCCAATTTATGGCTAAATAAGATGTTAACACATGGTGCCTAAGTAGGTAGGTAATTATTAAACCCTATTAGGTAGGTAGGATAGGTATGTAAGTACGTTGAATAGTAGTAAGGCTTAGGCTATATAGGTAGGTTTAAAATAATCTGATTTTATTTTTACATTTAACCATTTCATAAAGGTCAAACTTTTTTTATTCATGCATCCCCAATGGCATTTGGTATTCGATTACTACATAGCTATTTTTAAAAATTATATACTGAACTAAATAGAATTGGAAGCCAAAGGATATGGGATAAAAAATTCCATTACAAATCTCATGAACCAACTTAGTTGCACATTAGATGTAACTACTATATTAGAGTATACCAGGTAGGTGAAGGTTTTTTTACTTCTAATGTCCAAACAAAACTTGAAGTCCTCCTCTTAACGCATCTAACACACTAAGAATCATCGAAAACGGATTAGAAACGAAAAAATTATGGACCCCCAAAGCAAAAGGGGTCAAAAACTCAAAAAAAAAAAAAAAACCATTGAACACTATAAAGGCTGATTTTCAAAACACCCAAAAAGTTCCTTTTATGTTGTTTTGTTCCTATTAGAGTTCTAATGTGATTTGTAGAACTTCAAGTGTCATTCCTATAACACTTTAAATCATTTTAAATGAATAAAAAATAAGAAATTTATGAGGTTTGAAAATAGGAAGGGTCCAAAGAAAAAAAAGGAAAAAAAAAAGTTTTGTAACTTAGAAAGCTTATTTTTCTTATTTTTCTTCTTGTTAATTTTTAATTATTCATTTTCTTTTCCACTTCAAAGACAATTATAGGATATTTTTAATAATTATGATTACTTAATGAAAATATGATTTAAATATATTATCTAACTTAAATTAATAATTAGCTTAAGATGTTTGTGTACTTGTAAGCTAATTAATATAGCCTATTTACATTAATATTTTAACATAAATAATAAAATTTAAATATATAATACCTATTGAGTATATATATAATTGATTATCATTATAATTATAATAAACATTTAATTAATAATTATGACTATTTATAATAAAATTTAATATTATCATATTAATTGATTCTGATTTTTTTTTGTTTAATCAAATTTACATTTTCTGAAAAAGATTCCAAATAAAATCAAATCAAAAATTGATACTTGCCAAATATATATATATATATATTTGACAAATAAAATTTAAAAACTTGCAATACATATTTAAACCATGGTTTAGTTTAGTTTAATTTAATTTAACATAATCTAGTTTAACCATAATTAGTTTAGTTTAATTTAATTTAGCCATTTTTAGTTTTAACCATAATTTAGCCATAGTTAATTTAGCTCAATTTATTTTAGCCATAATTATTTTAGCCTAATTTAATTTAGCCATAATTTTTTTGCTTAATTTAATTTAGCCATAATTATCTTAACCTAATGTAATTTATTTTAATTTAATTTAACCATAATTAGCTTAACTTAACTTAATTTAACTATGGTTAGTTTAACCTAATTTAATTTTTAAAAATTTAGTTTAGCCATAATTAGTTTAATTTAATTTAATTTAACCGTGGTTAGTTTAAGTTTTTAGTTTATTTAACCTAGGTTAATTTAAGCTAACCTAAGTTAACATGGGGTTGACCTTAGTACTAAAAGTACATAATATTATTATACATGTATAGTATTTTAAATATGTATAAGTTTAAGCCATTATTTTTATGACACATGTCCATGTTGTGCACATTTAGTTGCACGCTAATTGCACACAGAACTATATGCTTCAAAAATTATACAATACCAAATTTGTAGTTGCAAACATGACCAAGATAATTGCAAACAACAACCAATTGCATGTCAATTGCATGTGAGTTGTATGCTAGTTGCATAGTGAATGGTTGTAAACGATAGAATTTCTAGTAGTGTATGCCATTGAATTGGATTTAGTTTAACATTTTATATGGTTTAGATATTATAAAACTTAATATACTTCATATTAAGTTAATATAAAATATGATTTGGAGTGTGCCTTCAACATTTCATGTGTCTAGTTTTTCAAAACAAACCAACATAAGTTTTTCCCATTCTTTTGTTCAATTTTTTGCCAAATTTTTTTTGTTGCCAACATTCATGAAAAAGTTCATCCATTTTCATTTTTCATCCACACTTTCATCCATAAATATCATTTATCCATGAACACATGGCAGAATATCCATCCACATCACCAAATATTTCGTCCCATGTGTCAAATGATATTCTTCAAATATTTTGTCAATGTCAACAAAATATTCCAAAAAACATTCGCCCATGTTCACTTGCTCACTACTCACGTTCACACACTCACAAAATAACATCCTTGGTTTATTTGTGGTCTGTGTGTGCTCTTCTAATCATTGTCAACAATAATATTTCAAGTATAGTAGTTCTTGTAGTAGTAGCTTCATAGAAGCTTCCCATAACAATAGTAGTTTTTCACAACTATAATGTTATTATTCCAGTGGTAGTTTTTCCAACAACAATAATTCCCCATGCATAACATCAACAATTTTAGTAACAACAAAAAATTCTTACATTAGTAGGAGTTCTAGCAACAATAATAGCATCAACAATAGTTTCAACAACAACTTCTTCTTGCAATAATTCCATGAGTAGTAGGGTCAAAATTCTTTAAGGTGTACCAAACTTCTATCACAATGTCACCATTTTTTGTACTCTTTTACCTAGTCCTATTTTACCATATTCAAGACACAAAATGAATCATATTGATGGAATCTAGAATTGTGACATTCTAAGATTTTGTATTGTAAAATATTTGACATTTTTTAATTCATTAACATTGTTGGGGATCCAAATATAAGGGGAAAAGGACTTTGTTAAGGATTTGGTTCTTTCCATTCTGAATGGTACACATTAAAGGATTGTCGCCCAATAACTTTTCACAATAACTTAAGTTTTATTAAGAAAAAACATTAGGGGAACTTTTTTTCCCTTTTCATCTTGCATATTGTAACTTGATTTAAGTTAGTTCTAAAAATGTGACTAGAAAGTTTATTCCCTTTTTCTTGCAATGTTTAAATTATGGCTGCAAAACAAGAGGAATATTTCACGAGACTTGAGACTTCAAACCAATTGTCAAATGGAGATGAAGTGCATATTTTTTTGTTGAAGTTAGTCCAATTGGTCCTCCATTTAATGTAATATTTTCTACATTTATTAATGTCAATATGAACATTGAAAGTTCTCTTAATAGGGATATGGGTTGAATAAAATCCTTATTGTTTTTACACAATTAAACCAAGTTTTGGGCTAGTGATAGTTGCAAGTATGTTCCAAGGGCATTATTTGTTATGAACAATGGGGATTTTCCTAATTGTGACCAAGTGCAACAATTGAGATGTAGTATTTGCTTTCCACATGTTGTATCTCTTGCTTTGATTGAGAAAAAAAACAAAAAAGAAAGGGATCATTGCATACAACACTCATTTTAAAAAGGCATGTTGAAACTAAACATCTAAAGCTTTTAACAACATATGTTGAAGACCTTACTATTGTTGATGACATTTTAGGGTCATAGTCAAAGGATGATGAAAGTTGTAAGGTTATATAGCCCACCAAAAAATGCACAAAAGTAGCACCAAATGTAATTTTTATTTTTTTGGGAAATAAAACTTCTTGCAAGAAACAAGATGAAACTCAATTATTTCTAGAGGACTTGATATTGTTCATGGCAAAATGGTTTTTCCCCTTAAACACATGTGGATGTGTAAGTTAATTTTGAGGTTGGATTCCAAATTGGTTTTCTCTTTTCAAAGGACATGGTCTAAAGAGATCCTTCCAACTACGGTTGCACATTATTTAGATTTGCACATGTGACTTCAACTTGATGCCACACCTATAATTATAATTTGATTTGTGGATGAATGGGGGTAGTAACATACCTTTGCTCTTGTCATAAGTTTTTTTTTTAAAGATTGGAAGCTTCATCATGTCACAATAGTTTTTTTTGAAACCAATGATATTACGGGGCACAAGTTGATAAGGCAATTGAAGGCCATGTTCGAAAACTTTGGGATTTTTAAAATTTTGTGTTATGTGAAAGATGAGGGCATCAATTTGGCGAACATGACTTGAACTTTAACGTCAATAATTTCTTGCGAGGCATTAAGTTTGTATAATCCTTTTGATGGTGCATGTTTTCAACATGCCATGAACAAGGTAACTCAAGATGTAACAAATGATGACAAGATTTCCAAAGACAAAATGCTAATTAAAGTGAAATTTGCACAAATGTCCCTCCAATCTTGCATCACATGGCCAAAATAATTAGGTATTTTTTAATATTGATTTTCACATTGCAATGCAATCATTTGGAGTCTATGAAATGTACAATAAAATCAATCCTTTCTTTTCATTGTGCATTGTGAGCAAGGTGGCAAAAAAATGCAGATGAATATGCCAAGAATTTGGTTTGCTTGAATGTAAATTAACAACTTTAATGAAAATGCATTTTGCATCCAAGGTTGCAATGTTTTAGCAATGTTGGGCCTATCAAGTTGCAATTATCATGTGTTATAGTCAAATCAAAGAAATGCTTCAACTAACAAGATTCCTTCAACATAAACACAGACAATTATTAAGGCAATTTGTGAATGCATTTTTTCCTATTATGACAACATGTATAGTTAGTCGACACCATGAATATTGGCTATTGGTAGATTTTCTTTTCTTGGCAATCAAATTGTATGTGAAACTTTCAAAGGAAAAATTGGAATTGTAGGCAAAAGTTGATGTTATTGAGAACATGGACAAGTGCACCAAGATGAAACAACTTGGTGCCAACATGTAAGAGCAACTATTGTTTTGAGGCCCTTCCTTGATTTCCTAGATTTTTCAAGGCATTTTAAAGCTCACAATATGGTTGCTCTTATGTTGGATCTTCAACTTTAAGGACATGAATTTAATGGTAAACTATGTTAGCCATTTTTTTTCAATTGAGACTATTGCTACATATGACAATTAATTCCTCCTCCCAACCCTCAAGACCTTGTACCAAAATTTGCATGGATGGTTGAATGTTTTTCCAAGTGTTGTGCAAGAAATTATGTACAATAGTATTGTTGTTTTAGAGTGGGAGTATCTAAAGATGAAGCCTATTCAATGAATAAGTGTTTTTTTTTCTTTTTGAAATCAAATTTTTTTCTTATTTGCACACTTCAAGCTAACTTATAATTTGGGTACTATGTATGCAAGTGCATGTTTGACATGAATTTTCATGTTTTCACACATTTGATGTGTCATTAAAAGATCTAAAAGACCTTTTTCTTTGGTGGTCAAAGCATGAAAGATAATTTTTGATAATTGTTTATTCAACTAAAACATTTTAAAGCAAACCTAGTAGTCAAATTGAGACAAAGATTTGTTTTCAACAAAGATTCTCACAAGCCTTCGTAGTGTCAATTTGATTCAAAGAACTTGGATTTCCTAGTTCTCATTAAAAATTGGCATGATGATCCCACTACTAGTGTTAAAGATAATGGAGGACTTAAAGATGTGGATGAGTTTGGTGAGGAAAAGGAGGACATATTGAATGTGACAAATGTTGAGTTTTTTTTATGAGGTTGAGAACCATGTAAAGGATTGCATGCAAAATTGGGACTTGTATCCATGATTTTGGTAGTATTTTGTTCATGGTGCACATGATTTTTTTAAAATTTTGATTTAACTCCTATGCCTTTATTACCGCTTTATAAATGTTTCAATTCAATGATCACATTGGATGTTGTAAATGCATATTTTTAACCTTTCATGTGAATGAAATCAAAATTTGCATGTTATGGCATGTCCTTTATCTCATTTTTTTAGTTTTTTCCCTTTTAAATAGTTTTTACACACTTGCAATATTTTTACATGACCTAAAATTACTTACACAATTTTACACTTACATGGTTGTAATTAACCATGTACATTTACACTACCTAGCATATAAATAAATTTCCTTGAGCCATTTAAACATGAAGTGTAAGTCCTAAACCATATACATGCACAACATTGATCTAAATCAATTATAGAATAAAATACTCAACAAATCAATTCATGTTATTGAAAAAAATACCCAATAAACCAAATCATGTGTGTGTGAATTTGTAGATTTAATAGGTGGGATTTGGAGTTGCAAATATTGAATATGATAATCGTACTCCGAAACTCATGTCACAATTGTCACACCAATGATGATCACGAATAACAATATAAAAGCATTAAATTTTTTTTTGACAACAATATGTAAAAACTACCCAAAAAGTAAATTCTAACCACAATTAGTTCTTGTTGAAAATAGTGTTTTATTTTTGCACAATCACATATGTCTATCTAGCCACACATTAAATCACCTCTAATCAACTTTTGCATGAAGATAATTGACCACATGGATTGTGATGCAAATTATAATAAAAATTTGAATTTTAAAAAACTAATACAAATCCCACCTACATGCTTGTGAAATTGTTTAGGGAAAATAAAAAAAGTTAAAAATTAAATATACTTTTGCTAATAAATTGGAGCAAAAAAGGCTGGGTGGCTTTAGATGAACCTTGTGTTAATGGAATATGAATGGTGGATTTAACACTAACTTGTTAAATGTAATGGTTTACCATCCAATTTGACAATTTATAAAGTTGCATTAAATGGATGTAATGTGATTATAAAAAATGGGCATGGGAATAATCAATGAACTTCCTTTTCATGTTTGGTTCACAAGAAGAACTAGCCTTTAAGAACTACTTGGGACTTTCAAAACCCTAATAAAATCCCCAACTCCCAAAATTTCCTTAAGGAGTCCTATAAAATTCTAAATCCTTACATAATAAATCTTTTAAAATGAATGCTTATAAATCTTTTACAATGAATGCCTTCGACAATCCAATTCATGGGTTCTTCCAATATTCAATCCTTCATTTCCTATCAAAACACAAAAATATATGATGACTCAAGGAAGGGATTCCATCAATGTTAAACACAAAATATCAATTCCAAAATCAATTGTTGATTTTAAATCTTCACCCTTTTGGCCATTGCATTATGATAGGTCACTATGAAGACTAATATTAATTTTAGCTATGATTATGTTCACCATGGTTCCATTTGGTCTAAAAAGTTGAACGTTCAATGCCATTTAGACTCATGAAACATTAAGAAATTTCCCATTCAAGGATAACCTTGCAATTACCTCCTAGTTAAGATCAAAATCCATGGATTGAAAGTTGATGGTATAGGGGATCTAACATGTCGATGATACCTTATCCCACAAATGTTCACTAACTTTGCACAACCATTCCCAAAGAAAATGTTCATATATATTGTGAAGATTTAAAGGTGGACTTCATGGTTGAAGATGGACATACCACATGTGTAAAGTTTGTGAAGGATAGCCATGATACGTTGAAATGAGCAAGAGAGGGAGGTTATGGAGACAACACACAAATACTGAGCATAAGCCCCCTTTGGAGGTCACAAAACCATAGCACATATCTCACCTTCCAACAACCTGCTAGTTGATTCAACTACACCATTAGGACATAACTTCAAAAGATAGCTCCTACTAGAGTATTGAAATCCTACAAAATGACAACATAATCAAAAACCTCATTTCATTTTTATTACTAGCA